>Ga0222714_10000009_pt1 | contig 283621 bp, 239 predicted proteins | sample C33_3DmetaG_FD_165048 | JGI IMG/M metagenome (GOLD analysis project Ga0222714, IMG submission 165048) | Estuarine water microbial communities from San Francisco Bay, California, United States - C33_3D | ecosystem: Environmental > Aquatic > Marine > Unclassified | place: USA: California... | reverse complement strand
ATGTAAGATCTATTACCGACAATACTTGTGTAACTACAGGGTCTTCGCTCACCATTAATGCCGTACCTGCCGCACCTGCAACGCCAGGTGGTTCGGTAGCAGTTCAGCCTACTTGTGGGGCGCCAACGGGTACAATAGTATTTACTTCTCAGTCAGGTGTGCAGTACTCTGTCAATGGCTCCAATTACCAAGCTAGCAATACTTTTAGCGGATTGGCACCTGGAACCTACACACTTTATGTAAGATCTATTACCGACAATACTTGTGTAACTACAGGGTCTTCGCTCACCATTAATGCCGTACCTGCCGCACCTGCAACGCCAGGTGGTTCGGTAGCAGTTCAGCCTACTTGTGGGGCGCCAACCGGTACAATAGTATTTACTTCTCAGTCAGGTGTGCAGTACTCTGTCAATGGCTCCAATTACCAAGCTAGCAATACTTTTAGCGGGTTGGTGCCTGGAACCTATATGTTGTATGCGCAATCAAATGTTGATAATACATGTGTGAGTACTGGAGCTTCGCTAACTATCAATGCAATTCCAAATTGTATTCCTGTGGCTCAAAACGACAATAGCAATACTATAGAAGATACTCCTGTAGATATTGATATTGTAATTAATGACTATGATCTGGATGGCACACTTGATTTAAATGCCATAGATTTAGATATAAATACTCCTGGTATTCAAAATACTATTTCGGGTGGACAAGGATCTTGGTCTATTAATAATGGAATTGTAACTTTCACACCAGCTACAAATTTTAATGGAATTGCCACCTTATCCTATATTATTTCTGATAATCAAGGTGCTTGGTCTAATGTTGGCCTCATTGAAGTAATTGTTTCTCCTGTAAATGATGCGCCTGTTGTAGATAATGAAGATGTATTCATTAGTTTCAATGGTTCTTTTAGCGGTGATTTAACAGATAATGGTGATTTTGACCCCGATGGCACTTTGCTTATTGCCAACCCAAATGCAACCTTTGGACCATTTCATGGAAACATTACCATTAATCCAAATGGTACCTATACCTACATTCCAAATGCAAATTATATTGGTAATGACACGGTAGTTGTTGAAATATGTGACCAAGGACTTCCACTGCCCATTTTATGTACTACGGACACAATTTTTATAACGGTTAATCCATGTACAATTAATGATTTAAATCAAGACTGTGATAATGATGGTTTGACCAATCAAGAAGAATTAGATTTAGGAACTGATCCATTTAATCCAGACACGGACGGCGATGGCGTATTGGACGGCACAGAAGTTAATGATGGCACTAATCCGCTCGATCCTTGTGATTTTATTTTTGCAAGCCAAACTGTTGCGCCTACTGCTGCATGGGCAGCACTTGACTGCGATAACGACGGCCTACCAAATGGCGAGGAAATGAATGCTGGAACTGATCCAACAAACCCCGATACGGATGGCGATGGCGTATTGGACGGTACAGAAGTTAATGATGGCACCAATCCGCTCGATCCTTGTGATTTTATTTTTGCAAGCCAAACCGTTGCGCCTACTGCTGCATGGGCAGCACTTGACTGCGATAACGATGGCCTTCCAAATGGCGAGGAAGTGAATGCTGGAACTGATCCAACAAACCCCGATACGGATGGCGATGGCGTATTGGACGGCACAGAAGTTAATGATGGCACCAATCCGCTCGATCCTTGTGATTTTGTTTTTGCAAGCCAAACGGTTGCGCCTACTGCTTCATGGGCAGCACTTGACTGCGATAACGACGGCCTACCGAATGGCGAGGAAATGAATGCTGGAACTGATCCAACAAGCCCCGATACGGATGGCGACGGTGTATTGGACGGCACAGAAGTTAATGATGGCACCAATCCGCTTGATCCTTGTGATTTTGTTTTTGCAAGCCAAGCTGTTTCGCCTACTGCTGAATGGGCAACACTTGACTGTGATAACGACGGCCTACCGAATGGCGAGGAAATCAATATAGGAACGGATCCAACAAACCCCGATACGGATGGCGATGGTGTTCTTGATGGAACAGAATTTAATGACGGAACGAATCCGACAAATCCTTGCGAATATATCTATGTAAACCAAACAGTTCAAACTTCTCAAGAATGGAATATATTGGACTGCGATGGCGATGGAATTTCAAATGGTGAAGAAGAATCAAATGGAACAGATCCAAATGATCCTTGTGATCCATTTGTTCAAGGATCAAATTGCGATGTAATTATTGATATTCCTGAAGCATTTTCTCCTGATGGAGACGGGGTAAACGACACATTTATAATCCAAGGTATAGAATACTTTAACGACAATCAAATCATCATATTTAACAGATGGGGCTCACAAGTTTTTACCATGAGTCCATATGACAATACTTGGGATGGGACCTCTCAAAATAATTTAAATATCAATGGTGATCAATTACCAACAGGTACTTACTTCTATATCCTAGATACTAAAACAGATAAGTACGGTGTAATTAAAGGATACATTTATCTAAAACGATAATTTTATGAAATCAATATTTAGTTGTTTACTATTATTTTCTTTCAATAGTTTAATAGCCCAGCAAGAGGCTCATTTTGCGCAATTCACGGATAATCAGCTATTTGTGAATCCAGCATATGCTGGAAGTAATGGCATGCTGAATGCAACGGCGATGCATCGGCAACAGTGGGTAGGTTTTTCTGGAGGGCCACAGACCTCAACTTTTAGCTTTCATAGTCCGCTTTCTTATGAGTCAGTTGGGCTTGGATTAACAGCCGTTAGTGATCAAATTGGCCCCTTAAATCAAAATATGATTTATGGAGATTTTTCCTATTCGTTAAAATTCAACAATAATTCTCGTCTTTCTTTAGGATTAAAGGCTGGTTTAAATGTGATTAGCTTGAATACATCTAGTTTAAATACAACCCAACAAGACGATCCGAATTTAATGCTAGATGCAAGAAATCAAATCAATCCTAATATTGGTTTTGGACTTTACTACCGCTCTAAAAATTTCTTCCTTGGGGCCAGCTCTCCAAAACTCTTTCAAAATTCTTACGATGGAACTGGAGTGAATTTAGAAAAACGACATTTTTTCTTTAACGCAGGTTCGGTATTTGATGTGAATTCTAATTTAAAACTTCGACCAATAGCGCAAGTTAAATTTACACAAGGAGCTCCGATGAGCATTGATTTATCAATGACGGGAATTATAAACCAGACCTATTTTATTGGTGCTGCATATAGATATAATGCTGCTGCAGGTGTTTTTATTCAGTATCAAGTTGCCCCTACATTGCGCATTGGTGTAGCTACAGAACTTGGATTAACTCAAATGAGAAAATACAATGATGGCACATATGAGCTTATGTTGAGCTATGACATCTCAAGAAAATTAAGCGGAATTAAATCACCAAGATATTTCTAAACAACGGTATGAAAAATTTTATTTCTATAGCAATTATATTAGTGGGTTTCTTTGGGCATGCTCAAAATGGAAATCTTCAAAAAGCAAATCATTTGTTTGACAACTTGGCTTTTGCTGCTGCAATACCATATTATGAAAATATTGCAGGGACTGAATTTGAATCTTATGAATCAAAATCTAACTTGGCATACTGTTATTTGTTTACCAATAATTCTATCAAAGCTGAAACACTTTATCGAAGCATATTGGGTGATAAATTTAAAAGTATTAACTACTTCTACTTCGCAACTGCACTTTTTCGCAATAATAAATCTGCAGAAGCCATTCAAATGTTAAACAAGTATGCGCAACTTGAGCCTACAGACTCCAAATCTCAACTTTGGTTAGCACAGAGTGATTTCTATAATAATATGTCAAAGGAGATGGCCTATTTTGATTGTAAGCAGACCAATATAAATACTTCACATGCTGAATTTGGTGTTTATCCATATCCCAATAAAGATGTAGCGCTCATTGTATCGAGTAGAAAAAAAACAGGGTTCGGAGAAGTAGTTTGGGGTGGAAATGATGACTATTTTCTAGAATTGTTTTTTGTTCAATTAAATTCAGATCAATCTTTAACAACACCTTTGAAATTAGAGAGCCCTTACAATTCAAAAAAACACGAAGGTCCTTTGTGTTTTAGTTCTGATGGGAAAAAGGTATTCTTTACTAGTAACAATAGAGATAAAGAGAATACAATAGGTCAAGATGGGATTCACAATTTCAAAATATATATTGCCGATGTGCAAAGAAGTGAATGGATCAACATTAAAGAATTTCCGTACAATGCCACAAACTATTCTTGTGGACACCCTTCATTGAGCTTAGATGGTAAAACATTATTTTTTAGTTCAGATATGCCCGGAGGGTTTGGTGGTTCGGATATCTATAGCTGCTCAATTAGTGCGACCGGTGAATTCGGAAAACCGCAAAATTTAGGTCCGCATGTCAATACTAGTGGTCAAGAAATGTTCCCTTGGATTAGTGCCGATAATAACCTGTATTTTGCTTCAAATGGAAGACCGGGTTTTGGCGGGTTAGACATTTTTGTCATCCCTTCTAATGCAAATCAAGAAGCAAAAAATGTGGGTGCTTCTATCAATTCAATGGCAGACGATTTTGCACTCACCTTTGTTTCTGATAAAAAAGGTTATGTTGCATCCAATAGAAATGGCTCAGATGATATTTATTCATTTGTACAATTGCGTGATTTTATTTTTTCGGTTAAAGTCAGCGGTACAGTGAAAGATTCTAAATCTAAAAAAAGCTTGGCTTATTCAAAACTGACGATTAAGGATGAGAACGGGAATGTCGTTGAGCAATTGACTGCTGACGCAAATGGTTTATATTCATTTGATGCTGTTCCAGGTCAACATTATCAAATTGTTGTTCAGCAAAAAGGATACGAAAATGAGATTGATCATATCGATGTGCCAAATTCTGTATCGGATTACACCAATGATATTGGACTAAACAAACAGCCTGAATTTGGAGTAAGATTATTAATAACAGACAGTCAAACGAAGGATCCTGTTTTTGGTGCTTCGATTGAAATTATAGATCAATCGTCAAACCAAAATATTTTATCGGCTTCAACTAGTAATAATGGTGATGTAACCAAGGCACTAACAAATTATCAAATTGGCAGCATATTATCGCTTAAAATTGGAATTTCAGCACCTGGATATCTAACCAAAAATGTTGTGTACAAGGCCCAAATTGAACAAAATGGCATCATCCAATTACATGAAAAAATTGATGTGAGTCTAAAACCCGTTTTACTTGGTGCAGATCTGGCAAAAACCCTTGGAATTAAACCTATATATTTTGATGTAGGAAAATTCAATATTCGTAAAGATGCAGCAATCGAACTCGATAAAATTGTAAAAGTGATGAACGAAAACCCAACCATGGTTATTGAATTAGGATCGCATACCGATTGTCGAAGCAGTGCAGCATCCAATATGACACTATCGACAAACCGTGCAAATTCTTCTGCCCAATATATAAAATCAAGGATTTCCAATCCAGACAGAATCTATGGCAAAGGTTTTGGCGAAACCAAATTACTTAATGACTGTGGATGTGAAGGTGCTGTTCAGTCTAATTGTACTGAGGAAGAACACCAACTCAATCGGCGTACTGAATTCATCATCATTAAGATGTAATTTTTTAAAAATACTTCTTTAAAAAATCCCTTCTAGGAGGGATTTTTTTATTCCCAGGACTTAAGACTTGATTCAATTTCTTTTTGTCTATACCGTTCGATACTAACTTTTATAAGACAAAGTGAACCGATTTCTTGCTTTAAAATTTGAATTTTTTCTCGTTTCAAAAACTCCATCACCAAATGCAATTTTTCATATGGGAAAGTAAATTGCTTATCAATCGATTCTTCTTTTAGGATTATTTGTGCGTTTTCCAATGCATCTTTTGCCGCATTTCGATATGCTGAAATAAGACCGCCAACGCCAAGATTGGTTCCTCCGTAATAACGCACTACGGCAATTAAAACATTGGTGAGCCCATAGGCCTGGATTTGACCCAAAATTGGAGGACCCGCAGAATTGGATGGTTCACCATCGTCCGAAAATCGAAATAATTTTAAATCTGCACCTATTCTAAAAGCAGAGCAAACATGAACTGCCTGAATATGTTCTTTTCGTTTTTGTGCTATGTAAGACTTTACCTCTTGCTCATTTTTTATGGGTACTGCAAAAGCAAAAAATTTAGACCCTTTTTCTTTATAAATGCCCTCACTGGGCTTTGCTATGGTTTTAAATGCAGACACGACACGAATTTACCTCCATATTCTGTAACTTAGAGCAATGAAAAATAAAATTGCTGGATTTATCATCATACTCCTAACCTTATTTTCATGCGGTGATGATCCAATAACGCCCAATCCAACTGGATCACAGCAATATGGCACACCATTAGTAAATGTGCCCAATGTAGATAAAGCCACCATCTATGAGGTTAATTTACGCGCACTTTCGAGTGAAGGAAATTTGCAGGGTGTTCTGTCTAAACTAGACCATATCAAAAGCCTCGGGACCAACATCATTTGGCTAATGCCAATTTATGAGCAGGGTACTGTAAATAGTGTAGGTTCACCATATTGTGTTAAAAATTATCAAAAGATTAGCCCTGAATATGGTACCCTTGAAGATTTACGCGCGCTTACAGATCAAGCGCATGCAATGGGAATGGCCGTTATTTTAGATTGGGTTGCGAACCATACCGCCTGGGATCATCCCTGGATTAACGAACATCCAGAGTGGTATTCTCAAAACGCAAATGGGCAAATCATTATACCACCCGGCACCAATTGGAACGATGTGGCCGATCTCAATTTTAATCAACAAGACATGCGTAAAGCGCAAATAGAAGCAATGAAATACTGGGTTTTGGAAGCTAATATAGATGGGTTTAGATGTGATTACGCAGATGGCGTGCCTTTTGATTTCTGGAATGACGCCATAACTCAAATTAAAGCTTTGCCAAACAGAGACATCATAATGCTCGCAGAAGGAAGCCGAGCTGATCATTACCAAGCAGGTTTTGATTTGACCTATGGATGGAATTATTACAGCACCTTAAAGAATGTATTCAATGGTGCCGCAACTTCAACACTTTCAAGTACCCATCAGCAAGAGTACGCAACTATTCCAAATTCAAGAGGAAAAGTACGCTTCACAACCAATCACGATGAATCTGCCTGGGACGCTTCGCCTATGACGCTTTTTGGAGGAAAAAATGGCGCAACGGCAGCAAGTGTGATCAATCTGTTTTCAGGTGGTGTTCCACTTTTATATACCGGACAAGAAGTAGGAAAAACTGGAACAACCCCATTTTTTACAAATTCGAATATCAATTGGTCTGCCAATGCAGACATGCTAACGGCGTATCAAAAAATTTATTTGATATACAAAAACAACACTGCAGCAAGAAGTAAAAATATTTCGTCTTACCAAATTTCTAATGATATGGTTTGTTGGAAGAAAACTGTTGGCGATACCTCTTTATTGATACTTGTCAATGTTAGAAATAACAGTATAAATATCAGTTTGCCCTCAATTTTAACAGGAAACTTTACCAACCTTGTCAATGATCAAATTGAAACCATAAATTCCAATTTTACTTTAGGTCCATTCGCTTATCGCATTTACAAAATGAATAACTAATTATGAAAATACTCCTAACAATAATTGTATTCTTCCCGATAATTGTATTCTCTCAATCGACAAAAAAACCAGTAATTTATGATGTAGTCCACCTTAAAAATGGAAAAGTTCTATTTGGTGAAATAATTGAATTTGCACAAAAAGATGGCGACCTCACTTTCAAAGATCAATATAATCGCATATACTCCTTATCTAGAGAGATGTATGATTATTTTGAAGAAGACAAGGCGTTTCAAAAAAGAGTTAAAAATATAGACTCCTTAGTAAGGCCAAGAAAAATTGATGAATTTGATTTTCATATTGGGCTAAGTATGCTCATGGCGGGTTTTGACCAAGGATTTATTGCAGATGCAAATTATGTACAGAGTTACAGCAATGGGATGTACTTTGAACTCCCTACTTGCCTTTCATTGGGAGCGGGTAAATATGTCCATAGACAACATTATCTAGGCATTGGAATCGACCTAACTGCTCTTGGTTGGCCCAACGAGATCACTCAATTTAGTGCCAACTACCGCTTTCAATATGATGCGATGAAAAACAATGTAGCCCGTTATATTCCAATATCTTTTGGACTACAGAAAATGACATCTCTAGAATACTTTGACATCCCAGACATGAGCATGCCACCTTTTCCAAGCACAATTCAAAAACAATTTGAAACCAATATCTCAAGTTTGAATATGGGCATAGGCCATGGTTTCTCATTCATAGGCAAAGACCTACACTATTTCAATCTAGAAATAATGATTTACAAAGGATTGTGGAGCAATTATACCTTTATTTCAAATGAATTGTTCCTTCCTAAATTAAATTACAAAACAGCTGGTGCCCAACTACAATTAAGCTATCATTTTTAATTTTTTTAAGCTGAGTATTTATCCGTGATAAAGTGAAGAGCATCTTTATCTAGAGAGATTATTATTTTTGTTATAATCATGCGTTTACTCGTTGTCTTTATTATAAGTATATCCAACAACTTATTTAGTCAGAGCATTTTTGACATAGCGCGCCATGGAACGCCAAAAGAAATGACGGCTTATCTTGAACAACATCCCGAAGATTTAAATAGCATTTCAGAACATGGCGCTAGCCCATTTCTTTTAGCTGCATACCGTGGAAATAATGATGTAGCCAAATTACTGTTGGAAAAAGGTGCGGATATTCATTATTGTTATGCTGAAGGCTCAGCAATATATGCACTCATATATAAAAACAATCTGGAATTACTTGAAGCCGTTCTTAAAAAAGGGGTGAATCCCAATGATACCTGTCAATTCAATCAACTCGGCTACCCTTTACATTTTGCGCTTAGTCTTCAAAGAATTGACGCCATTGAATTGTTAATTCAATACAAAGCGAGTACCAAGATCAAAGATGTTCAAGGTCGTAGCATTGAAGAGCTCCTCACGTTTTATGCCAATCCGCAATTAAATTTAATTTTTAATAAAAATGAAAAATAACATACTTTTCCTTTGTTTTATAACGGCATTTGTTCATCAATTTACTGCCCAAACTTACACTACTGGTGTTGTTAACTTAAGTAACACCAGTGGATTGGCTATGACCGCTAAAATTGATGTGGGTACACAAGTAAACCTTACACTAACTGGGCCCTCCGGCCGTTGGTTTGCCTTAGGATTTAATGCCAGCTCAATGACAAATGGAACTGACGTTGTTGGGGTTCATAGTTCAGGAACGCTCTCTGCTTTCGACTGTTTTTTAAGTGGCTTTAGTGCACCGCTGACAGATGCCATTCAAAATTGGACGATTAATTCTGATGTAGTCAGTGGCGGTGTACGTACAATTTTAGCCTCTCGCCCACTAAATACTGGTGATGCCAATGACTTTGTTTTTTCATCTACCCCTACGCCAATGAGTTTAATTTGGGCACGTTCAAGCTCAGCTTCGTTTAGCTATAGTTATCATGGCAACGCCAATCGCGGCGTTGTGCCCATCAGTTTTACCCAAGTAAACCCTCCACCAGCGCCAACTGGTTCTGCGAATCAGACTTTTTGCGCTGGCGCTACTTTAACCCAAGTTGTTGCCAATGGAACAGCCATCCAGTGGTATGCAACCTCAACAGGTGGAACACCGCTGCCCGGAAATACGGCTTTAGTAAATGGCAATACGTATTATGCCTCACAAACAGTAAATGGGCTTGAATCTACGAACCGACTAGCGGTTACTATAACACTCAATGCTGCACCATCTGCACCTATATCCATTTCCGGCGCAGTTGATTTTTGTTATTCCGCTAATACGCAAGCCTATAGCATTGCAAGCGTTACGGGCGCCTCTTCATATGTCTGGACGCTGCCAAATGGTGCCACAGGATCTAGCTCGAGCACAACGATTAATCTTGTTTTAAATCCAAGTTTTCAAAGCGGTACGCTTTCTGTTGCTGCCCAAAATAATTGTGGCCTAAGTGCGCCGACAAATCTACTCATCAATCAACATGATGCATCAAATACCATTCTAGATATTACCACATGCAACCCATATGTTTTTAATGGACAAACCTATTCTCAGAGCGGTTCTTACATTTATCAAGGTACAAGCATATGGGGTTGTGATTCAACTATAACCTTAAACTTAACTATTTCACCTACAATTGAAAATACAATTGCTGAGGATGCTTGTGGTTCTTTTCCATGGAACGGGCAAACCCTTTTTGATAGCGGCACCTATATTGATACCCTGCAAAGTGCACTTGGCTGTGATTCCATTGTTACGCTAAACTTAAATGTATACCCCATTGAGGCCATTGCTATTGACTCTACAGTCTTGGATGTTTTAAGTTGGAATGGCACAAATTATTCTTCTTCTGGTTCTTACACGCAAAATTTTACTTCGATTCATGGCTGTGATAGTACGGTTACAATTAACTTGACCATTGTAGATAGTGGCATAGAATCCAATAGCAATGTCTTCAAAATTAGTCCAAATCCGGTTGGCCAAGGAGAATGGATTTTTATAGAAGGCTTAAACTCAATTGTGCCCTACTTAATTTTCAATCTTTCAGGACAAGTAATACAAAAAGGGACAACACAAGGTGACATACAAATCAAAGCTCATATTCATCAAGGCACTTATTTATTGTTTATTGAAGGCCGAACATACGCCATTAGTGTCTCTAACTAAGTTCTATTTTTTAGGATAACTCAGGTGCATAAACCAAACATGCGGGAAACTCAAAGCTGATAAGAAAATAAAAAATTGTCCCCAATTTGGTTTCTCAATAATTGCCATATAAATCCCAAATAATGCCATTGCGCCAAGGCTAAATGGCAGGGCTTTAATCCACATTTGAAAATTAGACAATTCAATTGTTTTTCTTAGGTGTAACCAACCGTTAACACTGTGTTGAAAAATAAAATAAATGCCAAAAGCCCAAAGCAGAGGCAACCAAAAGCCTAAAAATAGGACAATCAATGAATGGGTAATTTTTACAATTATTGGTTTTGAATGAAGTACATAGCTTATTAAAACTGATAAAAAAATTCCTGTGTAAGCAATAGGCTCAAGACTGTAAGATAAGTTACCCGAAATTGGAATACCCATAGATGTTAAAATCATACCTGTCTGTGCGAAATGTCCTAAAAGTAGTATAGTCAATACTAAGAGTCCCCAACAAGCACTCAAGAACCCAGATTTATTCTGCCATTGTTCAAAGTCGGCTTGTCCGAAATGCCATGCTGTGTATAACAAAAAAACAATTAAAGCAATTGGCGCGCTTAGTTTCCACATTAAAATTAACCCTATTCCAAGACCAATGTATTTGACCATAAAAATGAGCAGCCGGTTAAGTTGCATTTTACCTTTTAAAAGATGATCCAAGGCACCATGAGGGATGCCAATTGAAAATAAACCAAGCAGTAGAATTAAATTTCCAGGTATTTGCCAGTCAAAAAAATTAAAAAATAGTAGTAACAATGTCGAATAAAAAGCAAGGCTCAATTTTTGTAAAAAAGCAAGAAACCGATTAAAAATATCGCGAATGGCGGCAAAAAGAAATAGTAAAATGGGCAATGAACCCATAATTCTTAATTCTTGGCTCATGGTGGTACTTTCATCCAAAAAATTTAAAACACGGATTGCATCATTTTTATAAAACAATTTTGTAAAAATCTCCTTACCTCGCTCTGGCTTTCGTTCAATGATTTGAAGCAATAACCTATCATAAAAAACAAATCTTTTAGGCCTAATTCGACGTTTTAAACGCGGTTCATTTTTTTGTATGGATTCGCCAATCATTTGTGCGTCTTCTAGACTTCGAACAAATGAATAACCTGTGCTTGGCTTTAACTGACCACCACCTGTTCCAGTTCTAAAACAATTAACTGAAGCAGAGGATTCCAATGCAACAGAAGTCATAGCAATACAGCCTTGTTCCTTTTCCAATATTTCAAAACGCGTTTCAAACTTTGATAAATAAGTGCCTATAATTTCAGCAGCATCATTTTCAGATAATAATTCTTTGCCAAAACGCGTTGGTTCAATGAGAGCATGATTCCCGTCAAAAGGCAAGATATATAAAAACTGGGTCTGTCTATTTTGTGCAATTGAAAAATCCATCATTGTAAAAACCGATGGATCAAAAACAGGCGCTTCAGTTTTAATGAACCAACCAAAAAAACTTTGATGTAAAACAGCATCATTGCGCTTTTTAGGTTTAAAAACAGGTGGCCTACTATCAAATACAATCCGAGCTAAATCACTTGGGTCTGATTGAAAATATTCTTGTTGCCAATGTACTTCGTATTCTAGAAGTAATTGCTTTGTATGCGCGTAGAGGGCTTCAGCCCTAAGAAAGTAGTATTTTTTTTGACCTAAATATTGGGGCTCTAGATCATTGACTTGAACTCTAGACCAATGGTGACTTATTAACTCATTTAAACCGTAAAAAGAAACTTTTTCAGGTTCTAGCCAAAAACAAAAAGTGCGATCATTGTCTTTTTTTTCTAATGGCTCAAATACAATAACGCGCTTATTTTTTAACAAACCCAATCGATGCAATTCCATAAATATCAATGAATTTGCACACCCCATCCCGAGGAAGGCATAGTCGAAAAAAGTAGATTTATTTCGCAATAAGAAAATATTAGAATAAAAACTAACCTTTTACAATTCCAAAAGTTTTAGCCAATTTAAATTTTATTTTGCCTGATGCAACACCATTTGCGGAAATGGAATTTCAATTCCTTTCTCGTCAAATGCTTTTTTAAGCCGTAATCTTAATTCTCCCGTAATGTCCCATTGGCGCATGGCCTTAGTTTCACCTTGAATTTTAATTAAGATTGCAGAATCGGCGAAATCCTGTACTCGTATGAACGAAGGAACCTTGGTTATATCTTTGCCAAATTGCTTGTCATTTTTTAAATCCATCCCTACCTGATTGATCGTTTCAATCAAGACATCCATATCCGTATTATATGCAACGCCAATATCTAGGTTAATATTAGCAAATTCTTTTGCGGCATTAGAAACCAAGGTTATTTCACCATGAGGAATATAATGCACAGTACCGTCAGGATCACGCAAGGTAGTCAAACGCAATGATATCTGCTCTACAACACCTTTCACACCATTTATATAGACAAAATCACCAATTCTATATTGATTTTCTAATATTAGAAAAAAGCCTGTTATCAAATCTCGAATCAAATACTGACCACCAAAACCAAATGCCAAGCCAATAATACCAGCACTAGCGATTAATGGCCCTATTGGCAGACCGAACTCTTGAAGAACCATCATTCCGATGGTTATCCATACTAAAATTCGGGTGGCCCAGGTAAAGATCTCAATAAGCGTATTTTCGCGTTTGACCTCGGCCTCACGTGAGCTATACTTATCTCCTTTCACAGCAACTCGCACCACCTTTTCAATAAATCTGTAAATCAGTTTATTGGCCAGCCAACCCACGAAAAAATAAATTAGGATAAGAACACCATGCGTTTTAAACCACGCCCAAAACGATAAAAGTATTAACTGAATTTCTTTTTCCATATTTAAAAATACGCAAATCTTTTAAACTTAAAGTCACCTTATCTCCTAGATATTTTCAACCAAAGATGTGAAAATTGAACTGGAAACGATAGTTTTCATTAATTTGAAAAGAGCAGAGGTGAGCTAAGAAAGTAAACCCAAGAAAATTGATAATTCCAAATCACTAAAATGAATGGGCAGTGAAAATTAAAACTTGAATTGTTTAAAATATTGGTTGTGGTTAGTGCGTTGGTTTGGTCAGTATTAAAATTATATTGATATTTAACTACGTACAATTAAAAAAAAATTATGAAAAAAGGATTATTGATTTTTAGTGTGGCAGTATTATTAACGGCTTGTGGTAGTGAAGAGGAACAACAACAAATGTCAATATGTGATTGCTACAAATGGGGAAAAGATTTAGAAGTAAAAGCATTGGAGGCATTGTCCAAATCTTCAGGGGACATGGCTAAAGTAGAAGAAGAACAAGAGATGTGGGATGATAAATGCCGCGACCAAATGACTCCTATAAAGATGTCTGAAAAGAAAAGAATGTTAGAGGAGATAGAAAATTGTAAGTAATTTGGGTAAATCTTATTTGATAAAAAATAAGTTATGATAGAAAAAAACGATTATAAAAAAAAGCAAGAACTTAAAACATTTTTTTGGCTAATAATGGCTATGATTTTTGCATTTCTTGGAATGGTCATTTTTTTTCTCGTAAGATTTTTAATGGGTTATTGATTAGGGATCAATCCTGGCGGATTGAATCCCTACCCATTTAAGCACTTTTTTAGGATATAGTTAGAAACGTCAAGCCCTTGCTTTTTAGCAGTTTCTCGAATCTTATCTTTTTGCACTTTTGACAATCGTATTTCGAGACGTTCTCCCTTGACTTTTACATCTCGATTCTCAATGATTTTTGTCTTTGCCATAGTGATTCAAATTTAAGTTTTTTTGTAGTTATGTTAGGTTAATATTTTTGTGAACTTTCTACTGCTATCAAGACGCAGTATTTTTAGCTATCATGGTTTTTTGACAATTTTCTGTATTTCATTTTCTGTTTGTTGCAGTTTCTCTTGACAGAATTCAACCAATTCATTTGCTTTTGCAACTGTACTTGCAAGTTCATCAATTTTGATTTCTTTGTTTTCGAGTTTTTTAACAATGTCTTGTAATTGCTCTAGTGCTTCCTCGTAGGATAAATTATCTTTCATTAGGCCTCTTGTATTTTTGTAATTGTACTAAAAATCTTCAGATTCTCTGTTTTTGTGATCATCTCTTTTCCTTGCAAATCGCCTTTAAAATTGTTTAAATCAATATTGTCCACACTACTTATCGTATAGCCAGCACGCAAGAGTTTGATTGGATTGAGCAATTCTATTTTTTCATTTATTGCCGTTAAGCGTAGCATTTGAATCTCAATGTGATTTTTAACATTAATAGTGACATGCTCCCATTTATTTGGGATCTCTAAGGTTTTACTTAATTGAATTTTATTTAACGCTGCTGAAACACAAGTGCTAAAGTGTAGTTCTAGCGTTGCACGATAATTATTTAAGATAGTTTGAAAATAATGAGTTAGTAATAGATTGGCATTATTAAATTTATCTGTTGCCGTTGCTAACTGCGATAGCACTTGGGTTAAGACACGATCGAGTCCAGCCTTTAAATCTGCACGAAATGTACCCACCTTGACAAATAAAAACTTCGCTACGGCAGTAGGGGTTATTTGGCTGGTATTGGCCACCAAATCTGCGACTACCTCATCTGTTTGGTGACCGATGCCAGTAATAAGCGGCAAGCGCAAGGTTGAAATTACTTTACATAAATTGTAATCATTAAATACATTTAAATCCATTTTGCTACCACCTCCACGGATTAGAACTATGGCATCGGCATTATAAGAATCTGCTTCGGTGAGCGCTGCACAAATTTCTCCAACAGCTTTGTCTCCTTGAACACTAGTCGCTATTTCCTTAATTGTAAAATTGGTGAAAATTGGATTGCTTTTCATTTCACTTAAAAAATCGCGGTACCCAGCACTATCTGGTGATCCCAGCAGAACAATTCGCTTGAGAATCAACGGTAACTTTATTTGCTTTTGCAATTCAAAGAGCCCTTCTTTTTGAAGCTTTTCAATGGTTTGTTTTTTCTTCAACTCGATCTCCCCATAAGTAAAGGCCGGGTCAAGATCAATAATATTTAAAGACAAACCGTAGATTTCATGGAAGGTGAGCGACACGCGAAAAAGTAGTCTATTTCCCGCTTGAATTAATGCCTTAAATTCATTGCCAAAATTTGTTTGAAGCGCCATTGCTTGAGTGCGCCAAATAGTTGCCTTCATCTGAGCTGTATGTAAACCATCAGCTGCATCGGCCAATTCCAAATAATAATGCCCTCCTTTTATATTCACTTTAACCAATTCACAACTAACCCAATAGGCTTTTTGTCCATATGCTTGGTCGATCATACTTTTAATGCTTTCAACAAGTTGTGTTAAAGTGTATGTTTTTTTCATATTAATTCAAAGTAACTAATTATTCCTTAATTTCGACTGAAGCTAAACTACACTATGAAATTACTTTTACCTATCTTTCTTTGCTTAGTTTTTACAGTTCAAGGGCAAGTACCAAGTTATGTTCCCGTTTCAGGACTATTGTGTTATTATCCTTTCAATGGAAATGGTAATGATCAAAGCAGTCAAAATAATCACTTGACCAACAATGGGGCCGTGCTAACCACCGATAGATTTGGGACAAGTAATGCTGCATATAGTTTCAATGGGAGCAACCAATATTTAACCCGCAGCACACCTAATTTCACTTTTAATCCAAATTCTACGTTTACTGTCTCCTTGTGGCATTACAGAAACAATAGCTCAGTTGTAGGAATACCAATCATGCATGCCACTACTGCAGCTGGCAATTTTATATGGATTTTTCAAACAGGAGCCACCAATATGAATTATGGTACCAATAAACAACAGTCAGCTTGGATTTGGGCTTCGAGCACCACAACTACAAATGTTTGGACCCACATTGTACTTGTTTATAATGCGGGGGCTATGACATTATATAAAGACAACGTTGTTGTAGCAACGGCAACCTTTACCCATACAAATGTCAATAGTACAACATTGCCCTTGTATATTGGAAGAGGTGTAAGTGGCAATTATTTCAATGGCAAGGTAGATGATATTGGTATATGGAATCGGGTATTAAGCCCTTGTGAAATAAATGACCTTTATACATCTAGCAACACCCTTACAACACTCAGTGCAGGCCCTGATTTGTATGCATGTAATGGCGGATCAGTTACGCTTAATGGAACTGGTGCACAAACTTATACGTGGTCGCCAAATGTAACGAATGGAAGTACATTTACACCGACTATAAATCAAACCTATACGCTTACTGGGTTTGATTCAGTTGGTTGTTCAGCTTGGGACCAAACTAACGTTTTACTTGAACAATTTTCCATAGATGCGGGTCAAGACCTTAATATTTGCGAGGGCGATAGTGCTGTACTGACAGCAACTGGTGCTTCAAACATCATTTGGAATAGTAATGATGTAAGTAACGGCATATCTTTTTACCCCGTTAATAGCGGATATGTGACTGCTTCTGCTACAAGTCCAAATGGCTGTTTAGCGAATGATTCAGTTTTACTTACGATCAATCCCGCGCCGTTAATAGATGCAGGCTTTGATCTTTCTATTTGTCCTGGCGATAGTGTTATGCTGGCTGCAACTGGCAATCCAACTATTCTTTGGAACGGAACCATCAACAATAATACGACAATTCTTCCCACTCAAAGTCAATCATTCGTTGCAACAGGGATTGATAGTTTGGGTTGTACAGGCTCAGATACATTGAATATTACCTTAGGTGAATTCCCAGACCTCGATGCGGGTCCTGATATTTCTGTATGTTATGGAGATGAAATTACCTTGAATGGCACAGGAGGTATTTTTATGTTCTGGGACAACAATGTTGTGGATGGCATTCCATTTGTGCCACTGATCAGCCAATCGTATGTTTTAACAGGGGCCTCACTTGACGGCTGTGTGGGCACAGATACTGTTAATGTAACCCTTAACGAAATTTATGTGCTTGAGATTCTTGCAGAAGCTATTGATAGTTATACCCTGAATGGACAAACGTATACACAGTCAGGAATCTATACCCAAATATTGACAAGCTCTACTGGTTGCGACAGCACCATCAACCTCTACCTTACCTTAGATTTTACCGGCTTAGCAGAAAACATCGTTGGTCTGTGGAGTATTTATCCCAATCCGGCACAAAATTGGTTATTGCTTAAATCTACACCTGCTTTAATTGATTCTAAAATAAGCTTATATGATTTAGAAGGAAAGACGCTTATTGAAAGTGTTGTTTTAGATGAGAACCAATTTATTGATTTACAACATCTTTCAAATGGCACCTACTTTTTAAAGGTGGGTTCCAATACCAAACGATTGGAGATTTTAAGGTAGCGCAAATAAAAATTAATCTGCAACGATCAGTATATAATTGTTCTTTTTACCCTTTCCCAATAAAGCATAACGACCATTGATCAAATGTTCTGTGCCTAAACGAAAATTCTCATTTACTTTTTCTTTGTTCACCGAAATGGCATTGGCCTTGAGCTCTCTTCTTGCCTCTCCATTTGAACTTAAAAACCCAGTTTTAGTTGCAAGGGCCTCAACAATACCAATTCCAGAACCAAAATCAGATATAGAAATTGTTGCCTGAGGAACGCCGTCAAAAATTGAGAAAAAGTCTTTTTCACTGAGCATAAGAAGGTCATCTGCAGTAGATTTTCCGAACAAAATATTACTGGCTGCAATAGCCGTCTTCAACGCTTCATGACCGTGAACCCTTGTGGTAATGTCTTCTGCGATTGCTTTTTGCAAAACGCGCAAATGAGGGGCTTTGTTATGTTCTATTTCAAGATTCTCGATCTCAGATTTACTTCGTAAAGTAAAAATTCTAATATAGTTTGTAGCGTCTTCATCCGAAGCATTGAGCCAAAATTGATAAAAAGCATAAGGGCTCGTTTTTTCTGGATCTAGCCAAACCGAACCACCTTCGGTTTTGCCAAATTTTGTACCATCTGCTTTTTTAATCAACGGGGTAGTAACTGCATAGGCCTCGCCGCCAGATTTGCGTCTTATGAGCTCTGTTCCTGTTACAATATTGCCCCATTGATCGGATCCGCCGAGTTGTAAAATACAATTATAACGCTGATTTAAATGATAAAAATCATAGCCCTGAACCAATTGATACGAAAATTCTGTAAATGACATGCCCGTTTCAAGGCGCTTTTTAACAGAATCTTTGGCCATCATATAATTAACAGAAATGTGTTTGCCTACATCGCGAATAAAGTCTAAAAATGACATTTTTTCGAACCAATCAAAATTATTAACCATTTCTGCCCCATTTTCTTTGGAATCAAAATCCAAAAAGGCTTCAAGTTGCTTTTTAACACAAGCTACATTATGTTGAAGGGTTGCTGCATCCAGCAAATTTCGTTCTTGACTTTTTCCAGATGGGTCGCCAACCATTCCCGTAGCGCCACCCACAAGTGCATAAGGTTTGTGGCCTGCGCGTTGAAAGTGTACAAGGGTCATAATCTGAACCAAATGTCCAACATGCAGGGAGTCTGCCGTAGGATCAAAACCAATATAACCAGCAGAAACTTTTTTAAGGAGGGCTTCTTCTGTTCCGGGCATGATGTCATGTATCATACCTCGCCATTGGAGTTCTTCAATAAAGTTGCTAGGCATTTTATTTAGTTAATTCTTTGAATACTTCTTCTAGTGATTTCTGATCGACCTTTAAGGTTAATATCAGCCAATTTTCTTTTTGGGCATGTTGGGCAATCGCCTTTCTGAGATCATTTGTTGCAACAGATTCTAGTAACCAACCGTTTTCAAATGCTTCTACCTTACTTATACCAGAAATCTTAGTAAGCTGAGATTTAGAAATCTTTGCATCGAATTCCACATAAACAGTTTGGTGTTCAAGCTCTTGTTGCAACTTTTTGGCTTGGTCGTCAGCGACAATTTGACCTTTAGAAATAATGAGAACACGATCACAAATTGCTTCCACCTCTTGCATGATGTGTGTTGAAAGAATGACTGTCTTCTCTTTACCAATTCTTCGAATTAATTCTCGTATTTCAACCAATTGATTTGGGTCAAGGCCTGTGGTAGGCTCGTCTAGAATGAGCACTTCAGGATCGTGAATAATAGCTTGGGCTAAACCCACACGCTGCCTATAACCTTTCGAAAGTGCACCAATTTTCTTATGTTGTTCTATGTCTAACCCGACAGCGTGGATCATTTCTGCAACCCGCTTTTTTAAATTTTTAATTTTATAAATGCGCCCAACAAACTCAAGATATTCTCGAACATACATGTCGGTATATAGTGGATTATTTTCTGGGAGATAACCAATTAATTTTCTCGTTTCTAGCTTATCTGTATCTACTTTTATTCCACAAATTTCAACCTCGCCCTGGCTTGCAGTAATAAATCCAGTCATGATTTTCATCGTAGTTGATTTTCCTGCACCATTGGGACCTAAAAAAGCAACTATCTCTCCTTTTTCTACCGAAAAACTGACATCGCGAACGGCTGCCTGCTCGCCATAATATTTGTAGAGATTCTTAACCTTAATTGACATGGTATGCGAAGTTACTTAATTTTTTATTCATACCCTTTTTATGCCACACGCCGAGAATAGAAAGTAAAGAAAAATGCAAATATTGTAAGGCCCATTTGGGTTTCAAGACCATCTTCAATAATAAGGGAAAGTGCTACAGCTATACCTATTAAAAGGCCCTGTATCTGGTTATAGAATAGCTGTTGTTTAATAAAAAGAAATAAAATCAACAATAACAAAAGCAAGCCTAGTATTCCTAGATTCAACCATGTGGTGAGATAATAATTGTGCGGACGCAAACGCCGATCGACGCGCAAACGAGAAGCACGCTCTTCATATCTTTTAAGCATTTGGTCATTAAGATCACCAATGCCTATACCTATTAACCAATTTTCAAGGATCAATGAACTTGCATTGTGCCAGTATTCAATTCTTTCGAGTAATGAATGGTCATTTGGATTGTTGGCATGATGAATTTGATATCGCAAGCCATAAAGACGTGCAGGTATTCCTCCTTTGGCTTCTCTAATATCGGCAAAACCTAACTCTATCATGTGAATGTCATGGGTACTTAATTTTTCGATGCCCCAAGAACTTGGACAACCATTTTTACTCATTACATAACGTTCAATAGTGCTTGACAACTGTTGCCCTCGTAAGTCTTGTCCATCAAACGGAAGTTTTGAGCGCTGCTGCCAAGCTTCTTTTAATGCAATTGGATTTGGCGGACAAGTTTCCTTATTTTGTAATGGCTGGGAAAGGTAATAGACCAAAAAAATGACAGAGAAAATACAAAGTGAGCTAAGCATTGCTACCCAGAAAACCCTTCGTCGAAAAAGAAGATAATGAATCGTGTGCCCTATTAATACTACTAAAACTGTTAGGACACCTGTTAGCGATTGACTATCAAAGGTATAGAATAGAAACCAAAAAATTGCCAGTAAATACCACCGACTTTGAGTCAATCTAGTTAATGCCAATGAGAGCCCAAAACCTATTAACATGCCAAAACGAATATGAGACCCAAACAAGGACATATCCCTAATATCGATTAGATTTAACTGCTTTGCGAAGAAATGGTATGAGATACTATTTACCAAAGAACTAATTAACAGGGCCGCTAAAAAGAAGCTCCATAACCCTTGGGTTTTATTATGACTTGGTAAAGGCCTAACAGCGATAATTAGCGGAATTAAAAGCAATCCAGTTAAGCGCCTTAAATGAACAAAACCTTCCGACCAATTTGAAGTCCAAAACATACTAAGCCAAAAACACAAATAGAACAGAAGCATTAACTGCACCAATCGATTTTCAGAAAGTCTCCTGTAGTACGATTTATAATCTGCTTCGAGTAAAATGTTGGCACCCCCAAGTATTAGGCCGGAGGTCATTAAAAATTTGCTGCATACCATTCCTACTACAAAAAGAAGTAGTGTAAAGTAATGTAGCCGCGCATGGGCTTTAGGTCCAAACCAACGTTGAAGCATTAAAATAAAACGACTAATTATTTAAAATAGTATTGTATTGAGTCGTATTTTCCAAAATTTCTAATCCTTTTTGGACAACTGGGTCCGTATGAATTTGTTGTTTAGATCGGCCCTCTTGATAGTAATACCTTGAAATAATTTCGTCCTCAAGTAATTCTTTGATTTCTTTATTGAACTTTTCGAGATCTCGTGAGGTTATAGGTGTGACTTTAGTCATCATTTGTTCATACTCTGAAGAAATGTCTTGGAAGTATCCTTCTTTTTCTGCTGTTTCTTTCATTTTCCTCAGTGCCTCTTCGGAAGCAGTCGTATAATCAAAGTCTTTTTGATTTAATACATACTGCTTGAATTGTTCATAGTCTGAATCACTTAGATGAAAAGCGCCAGCAGGAGCAATCGTTTGATTTGCATAAGCATATTGGGTTGCAAAATTGAAAATGTGATTCTTTACAAGTAACATTGCTGAAAGCCGGCTTAAATCTTCTATCAAAACTTCAATATCTGGTTCAATACCTCTACCATCAATAACTTCTCGGCCATTTTTTGTTTGAAATGTTTTCAGTAATGAATCTGGAACTTCTTTTGGCTTTGCTCCATTTTCTTTGTCATAGTATTCCAATCTTTGAACACATCGCCCTGAAGGAGTATAATATTTAGCAATTGTTATTTTGATTTTGGAACCGTATTTTAAATCATAAGTACGTTGCACCAAACCTTTGCCGAAACTTGTCTGGCCAATAATTACAGCGCGGTCCAAATCTTGTAAACTTCCCGCCAAAATTTCAGAGGCAGAGGCCGAAGTGCCATCAATGAGGACAACCAAAGGTAAATTTGGCGCAAAAGGATCTTCGAGGGTTTTATATATTCGATTTTCTTCTTCAACGCGCCCCTTTGTTGTTACGACCAATTGATTTTTTGGTACAAAGAAATTAACGATTTTAACAGCCTCGATAAGCAATCCACCACCATTTCCTCTCAAGTCTAAAACAAGCTGCTGCATTCCTTGAGCATCAAGTATTTCAAGTGCTTTTTTTACTTCAGCAGAAGCTGTTTGGGTAAATGAATTGAGTTTTAGGTAACCCACATTGTTCTGTATTATCCCATAATAGGGTACATCGGGGAGTTTGATTTCATCCCTTGTAATTTTGAAATTCTTAATCCCTTCTGATTCTCTTTCAATGACCAAGTCAAAAGTTGTCCCTTTTGGTCCTTTGAGGGCATTCGATACTTCCTCGGTCGTGTTTTTTTCCATGCTTTTTCCATCAATACTGATGATTTTATCGCCAGCACGCAATCCAGCCACTTGTGCTGGTTTCCCCTCATAGGGTTCCGCTATGAAACTATAATCTCCAATTTTACGAATCAATGCACCAATTCCACCATACTGACCAGTGGTCATAAGGCGATAGTCCTCGATATTTGCTTCGTGATAATAAACCGTATAAGGGTCCAATTCTTTAAGCATTGCGTCAATTGCAGTTTTTGCCAATTGTCCATTTTTAGTTTCATCTACAAAATAAAGTTCTAAGTGCTCATAAATTTGATCGATAATTTCGAGGCTCTTAAGCGTTTCAAATGAATTGCTTTGGGCATGTCCTAGCTTTATTCCAAATAAGAAAATAATGATTAAAATGGTCAGTTTGGTCTTTTTCATGGGGTGATTTCTCTAATTAAAACGTCTAATAATTTAGTCAACTTTTTCTCTAAAATTTGATAGTTCGGACGAGCTTTGTCGACAAAAGTTATTGAAAAAATTAATTTTTTTTTAATCTCTAAAAGATGTGCCTCGAGGGGTGCTTTATTTTTGCGTAAAACTTCTCTTAACAGCCTTTTGATGTAATTGCGGTCATGCGCATTTTTAAATTTTTTTTTGGGAGCCGAAAATAATACTTCAAAACAAACTTCATTTTTTTGGCCAATTGGCTCTTCTAAAAAATAAGTTAAGCGCAACGGAAAAACTTTGATCAGCGAACCATGGTTATACAAGGTTTCGATTTTCTTTAAGCTACATAATTTGTATGCTTTAGGAAGGCTTTGGTCAATATGAGAAAGTGAATTATTCATGGTGCTGATCTGAAACTTCTTCGTAATCTGAATATTGATCCCAAGGCTGATTGGGGCCATTTTGCTTTGGAGGTTTTGGGCGAAAGGCTTGCAATAGCCTTACAAATACGCCCACTACAAAAAAGAACCCCAATACTTGAAAGATGAACCCCAGTAAAAATGCTTTTTCTAAACCACGGATATTGTTTTCGAACCAGTACAAGATTACATTTTCAATCATACTTGGATTAAAATAAAGCCCAAGAAAGATGAGGGCTGACATGATCAATAATCCTATTTCAAATTGAATTGAATAGGGTTGTTGCGCCATTGGGAGTTGAAACCTAGCAAACATCTGAAGCCGCTCTTGTTGTTTTTGAAACCGTCCTAATAAATATAGCATTAGTATTAATCCGCCCGGAGCCAATTTTTGCCAATCCAATACGTAAGTAGGTGAATTTGATGAGTAATCTAAACAATAGGCAAAAGTGATCCCGACTAACAATATATATTTCGTTGCCTTGAGCGCATAATACTCCAACAATGACTGTTGGCGAAAACCTGTAAATAACCTCAGTAAGGACTCCAAAAAGAACCAAATAAAGTTAAAAATTGCGAAGCGCACCCCAAGCTTAAAAAGTAGAGATAAAAGTATCATGATTCGAAGTTACAAAGATTAGACAAGTCTATTTTAAAGAATTGCCAATCTAAAGAGATAAATCTTGCCTTGGCTTTTATTTTTTTCAATTAATGTCAGGACAAAGAAAAATAACTTTACTCTAATCCAAACACTTGCAAGGAGGATCAATTAAAACTTTTGTATTGGGCAACTGTTCTATAAGTTGTTTGGCAAAAACCGTTCCATACATGACTCCTTCAACATTGAGCATTTTAAGATTAGGCAATAAATAAATCCCTTGACCAAATTGTTCTATAGTATTGGCAAATAAATCGAGTTTAGTTAAATGTTCTAAAAATGAAATTTGATCGGGGATTTTTGAAATGTAATTTCGGTCCAAATGAAGTTCTTCAAGACTGCCAAGCTGACAAATTATCAATGGAAAGATTTGTAATTTATTTCGGCCGAGATTTAATATTTGTAATTTTTGAAAGTTGTTAAAATCATTTGGCAAAGTACTTAGTTTGTTTTTGGATAGATTCAAAGACCGAAGTTCCGTGTACTTATAAATTTCCATGGGTAAACTATCCCATTTGAGTGATGAACAGTCCAAATCTAAAACCAATTTGGGGTCCATCGTTTGAGCGACAGACCATTTAATAGGTTGCGCATTTAGCAATAGAATTGAAAAAAATATGATCAAAAAACTGGTTATTTTAAGCATTTAACGAAATTATAGAAAATTTAAACTCACTCGGATTAGAAGTATTATTGTACATTTGACAATATCCTTTTTAAAACCATTCCACATGAAACTATTACTAGCCTGTTTAATTAACTGTATATCTTTTTTGCTCCTAGCTCAAGCAGGCCCAATAGATTTTGAACCCAACGGATATGGCGCAACTTGGGTCTGGACCACATTTGAAAATGCAAGCAACCCGCCTGTTGAAATTGTTGCAAACCCATCACCTAGCGGAATAAACGTGTCGAGTACGGTTTGTAAATTCACTGCAATGGTTGACGGTGCACCTTGGGCTGGTTTTGAATCATTACATGGACAAGGCATTGGACTTTTCAACCTCACATCTGCAAACTGCCAGATAAAAATGATGGTCTATAAATCAGTTATTAGCCCAGTAGGAATAAAATTTGCAACCCCTGCCGGAGCTTCAACTGGAGAAATACTCGTAAGTAACACCCTAATCAATCAATGGGAAGAATTGACCTTTGATTTTTCCAATGTATTAAGCGCACCTTCATCTACAGGAATTGATCAAATTATTTTTTTTCCAGATTTTGCTCAACGAGCAGATAACAATATTTGTTATTTGGACAATATTAAGTTTTCAAATCAAAATGGTTCTACAACTGGAGAGCCTATGGGCCCGGCACCTACGCCAACTTATCCGCCAGCTTCGGTTATTTCAATGTTCAGCAACCCCTATACGAATGTACCTGTTGATACTTGGCAAGCACCTTGGTCTTCTGCACAACTGACAGACCTTCAAATTCAAGGCAATGACACAAAACGATACAATGCAATGAATTTTGTAGGCATAGAAACGCTAGGAGCCAACCAACTTAATTTAAGTTCAATGACACATTTCAGAATTGATTATTGGACGCCAAATATGAATCCTTTTAAGGTTAAGCTCGTTGATTTTGGGGCAAATGGACAATACGGAGGGGGAGATGATAGTGAAAGTGAGCTTAGTTTTCAGCCAATAGCTCAGTCTTGGAATACCTTAGAAATACCTCTAACACAGTTTTCAAATTTGAATAGTTTGAATCACTTTTCACAACTTATTCTCTCTGGAGAGCCTGTAGGTACAGGCATTGTATATATCGACAATGTCTTATTCTTTGACGAAACTCAATCTGGGGTCATTGAAAATACCAATATTTCTGTTCAACTTTTGCCAAATCCCTGTACAGATCAATTGCAAATAATAAGTTCAATTGCAATTGAACAATTAAAAATTATTGATGCGCTTGGGAAAGAATATGAGCCGCTGTTTATAAATATAGACAAACGGCAATTAAACACTGCAAATTTGCCAAACGGCATCTACTTTTTGTTGCTAACCCATGAAAATGAACAGCAGCAATTACGATTTATTAAAAACTAGGATAAATTAAAATAGGCGCGCACCAAAGATTCGTCTTTTTTCAGTTGCTTCTTTAAAAGATTTAAACTGCTGAATTTTTTCTCAGAACGAATTCTTTCATGTAAATGTAAAGCCAGGTAAGCTTCGTAAATTTCATCCTTAAAATCAAAAAAATGGACCTCGATTTTTCTTGAGATTTTAGCCTCTTCAATGGTTGGTCGCCAACCAATATTCATCATCCCAAATAGTTCGCGGCCATTTAATTGACTCGAAACGGCATACACGCCATCGGCAGGAAGTATTTTTTCTAGTTCTGTCAATTCGACATTTGCAGTCGGGAAGCCAATACTACGCCCATTTTGAAGCCCGCGAGAAACAAATCCTGACACTTGATAAGGTTGGCCTAAAAAACTATTGGCCTGAGCAATCTGACCTGCTGCAATGGCATTTCGAATTTTTGATGAACTTATATTAACTTCATCAATCTCCTCAACAGGAATTTCCTTAACCTTAAAAAATCCAGCTCGCTCATATTGGCGTAAAAAATCCAGATTTCCTTGTCTATCATTGCCAAATTGATGGTCGTAACCAATTATTACACATTGTGCCTTAAGACCCTTAATTAAAATTTGTTCAACAAAGTCTGAAGCCTTAAGTTGAGCAAACTCTTGATTAAATTCTATAATAACAACATGATCAAGCCCTAAAGAATTCAAGCGTGTAAGTTTTTCCTCTTGGGTTTGAATTAAACCAAGCTCCTCTTTAGGATAGAGTACTTTTCGTGGATGCGGATGAAAGGTTAATAGTACAGATGCAAACATAAAGTTAGCAGCCTCTTGGCATACAGAGTTTAAAATTTTCTGGTGCCCCAAATGTAATCCATCAAAGGTGCCGATGGTTACAACAGTTGGTTTATCAGAAGCAAAGGTGTTAAGATGCTGATGAATTTGCATTAGAGGATTAGCATAGCGTCACCATAAGAATAAAAGCGGTATTTTTCTTTGATGGCTTCTTGATAAGCCTCATGCATAAACTCATGACCCATAAATGCAGAAATCATCATTAACAAGGTTGAAAGTGGAGTATGAAAATTAGTAATCAAAGAATCCGCAATGCTGAAATCGTAAGGTGGAAAAATGAATTTATTGGTCCAGCCATCAAATGGCTTGAGAAGACCTTCGGTAGAAACAGAAGATTCTATAGAACGCATCGACGTAGTTCCAATTGCACACACCCTGCGCTTGTTTCTTTTCGCATCATTGACCATCATTGCAGCCTGTTCAGATATAAAAACCTGTTCAGAATCCATTTTATGTTTGGTAAGATCTTCTACCTCTACTGTACGAAATGTGCCGAGGCCAACATGTAAAGTTAATTCTGCAAAATTTATTCCTTTTAACTCCAAACGCTTTAATAATTGCTTTGAAAAATGCAAACCCGCTGTAGGCGCGGCTACAGCACCTTCTACGCTAGCAAATACGGTTTGGTAATTTTCTTCATCCTCTGGTTCAACATCTCTCTTGATATATTTGGGGAGTGGCGTCTCACCTAATTGAGTGATTTTGGCTTTAAAATCTTCATAGGGGCCATCGAAAAGAAATCGAAGTGTCCGTCCACGTGAAGTGGTGTTATCAATAACTTCTGCTACTAATGAATCGTCTTCGCCGAAATATAATTTATTCCCTATTCGAATTTTACGGGCTGGATCTACTAAAACATCCCATAATAAACTTTCACGATTAAGTTCTCTAAGCAAGAATACTTCAATTTTGGCGCCCGTTTTTTCCTTGTTTCCGTACATACGCGCTGGAAAAACTTTGGTGTTATTTCGTATCATGACATCGCCTTCTTCAAAATAATCAAGAAGGTCTCTAAACATTTTATGTTCTATAAGCCCTGTTGATCGATGAATAACCATAAGGCGGCAATCATCGCGGTTCACTTCTGGATAATTTGCGATTAAGTCTTCGGGTAATTGGAAGTCAAAATCAGATAATTTCATTTTACTCATAAATCAACACTTTTAGAATCCCAAAGTAAATGGGAGCGCAAAGATACAACATCAATACCCCTGATGTCAAGAAAATAGATGATTATTTCTAAAATTGAAAGTACACAAACGCTTTAAAGCTGTCCGAAACTGCTTGGTACATGATAAAAACGGCCATTGCAAATGCAAAACCCTGAAGTATCATTGGCCATTTTGAGAAAAACAATACAGTTTGATCTTTCCATTTTTGAGGAAGCCAATGGCTTAAATATCCCAATATTATGAACCAAAAAACAGCCTGATAAGTTGACCACACTTTCCACCATAATTGTGTTGACCAATCAAATTGAGTAAAAACTTTGTTTAAAAATAAAAGTGGTTGGTCTGCATCTGGCAATCTAAACCATATTCTAGTAAAAGTTATAAAAGATAAGGTGAAGAAAATACGCCAACCCCTTACAAACCACTTATCATTTTCTTCATACGGACTAACTCTTTTCCAATATTTATAGATAATTAATGCCGCACCATTCATGGCCCCCCAAATCACAAAATTCTGGCTTGCGCCATGCCATAGTCCGCCGACGACCATGGTAATCAAAAGATTTAAATCGCGAACAGCAAAAGTTCGAAATTTTGGCCAAAGCTGCCAAAGAATTAAGTAAACCACAAGTAAAGCTCCGTATACAAACCACAATTCTATCCAGCCAGTAATGAAATACAGGAAGCCAAGAATAACTGCAGTCATAATGGCGGTGCCCAAGGTGCCTTTTTTATTTCCTCCCAAAGGAATATAGAGATAATCTCTGAGCCATGAACTTAAAGATTTGTGCCATCGCCGCCAAAACTCAGCAACAGACAATGATTTGTATGGAGAATTGAAATTCTCTAGTAGATTAAAACCCATAAGCTTAGAAACCCCAATGGCTATATCCGTGTAGCCTGAGAAATCCGCATAAATTTGTAAAGAGTAGGCAAACATGGCAATGAGCCCTACAAATCCGGGATAAGCATCTGGAGCGTCTAGAACTTTATCAATAAAATGTACGGCAATATAATCGGCAAAAATCAACTTTTTGAGTAAGCCTTTTGAAATCATCCAAAGTGCCCAAGAAAAATCATATTTGCTGAGTTGATACGGCTGATGAATCTGCGGAATAAAATCTCTTGCGCGCACAATAGGCCCAGCAATTAAATGAGGAAAATACGTTACATAAAAGGCGTAGTCGAAGAAATTTTTAGAGGCAGAAATCTCCTTTCGGGAAATATCAACCAAATATGAAATATTATGAAATGTAAAGAAAGATACCCCAATCGGAACCAAAATTTTATCTACAAAACTCCCTTGTCCAAACCAATCATTTCCAATCACGGCAAATTGATTGACGATATTGAACTGGGTTCCAAACTGTGCATTAAAAGCATCGGTAAAAAAGTATGCGTATTTAAAATATAATAGGCCTAATAAATTAATAGTGAGCCCCGCAATTAGAAAACCTTTTTGAGCGCGAAAACCTTCTTTTGCTTTGACTCCCAAACCTATCAGGTAGTTGTACAAAAGCATAAAGGATAATAAAAGCACAAAATTTCCTGATGTCTTGAAATAAAAAAATAGACTCACCCCAGTTAAAAAAATGCTTCGTAACAGAAATCGTTTGTGTATTAAAACAAAAAAGGACATTACGCATAAGAAAAACAACCAAAAATCCAAGCGAGTAAAAATCAAACTCTCTTGTTGTTGCCATGAAAATATTTCGTGCAGTCTATTCATTGCTCAATACTTATAGATGTTGTTCTGCTAACATAGCCTTTTTAAAGGCCTCAATCAATAAAGTGCCTTTTAAGTGATATCCAGCAGCGGTAAAATGGATGTAATCAGATTGCATCAATTTTTCCTGTTGCCAAATTTGAGAAGAGCCTAATTCTCCCATAATGCCATAAAAATCCCATACAGCCGCATTATATTTTTCAGCCAATTCAAATATTACTTCTCTTTGTCTTTGCGTGTTGGGATTAGGGTATTTGCGCTTGTAATAATCATCGTTTGGAACTGTAAGTAAAATGGCGCAATTGGGATTACTTTTCAATACTTCTTGAACCAATTTTTCTAAATTCAGCTTGTATTTTTGTGGGTCAAAAGATTCATAAGGGCAGTGTGCATCATTGGTGCCAACTGAAAAAATAAATAAATCTGGTGGGCTCAAAATCAAATCCCTACTAAAATTCTTATTAGCTAAATAGGTGGGTAGGCTTGCTCCATTCACACCTATTGATGAATAGCTTATTCCTGGCAAATCATTTAAAAATTCAAATCCAAATATTTCTAATTCATAAGGGGCTGAAATATTTTTAGTAAAAAGTAAATCCAATGAGTCTAAGTAATCTGAAAAAAGTACTTCAGTATAACCCAAATCACTGTGGCGAGCTACATCCATTACTAAAAGTTCTTGATCGCCAAAATTAAGGTCGTAGGGGAAACTGCCTGAATTATGGAAAATTCTAAGCCGATTATACGGTGGCTTTACATCTGTCCGCAAATGCTTAAAATTTATAACTGCAATTGAGTCCTGACAGGTTATGGCTGCTCCACTTAATCCATATTCAAAGTTTTCAGGTCGCTTATTTACACTTCTATAACCATCCCAGGTATTGGGCGAACTAAATTTGTAATTTGATGGGTTATTTGTATGCGCTAAATTGAAGGGAAAAACCCACCCCCGTTCACCGCTAAGACCTGGCCAGTTAGATTGTAAAAATGTGCGAAAATCGTGCGAATAGATGTCAGCTTGCAAATGCGAACCGCCTATATGATAAAAATTTAACTGACCTTCACCTGATTCTATTAATTTTTTGAGATCTCCTCGAAGCTTTACCCAATTGGGGCCTTCAGAATTAACAAATTGCAGTTGATTGCATTGCAAATCGATGAAGGCATATTGTTTTGCTATAGATAATTCAGTACGAGTTAATAAAGGCTGATTGGTATCAGTAAAAAATTGACCAAAAGCGAAAAAAGGTAGCGCAGTAATCCAAATTGCAAATCTCATCATTGACCCCCATTAGAATTGAGCCAATCATTGTAGGCTTTGCCAAAAGCATCGAAAAAATATTGAGCAGCAATACTAGCCCCTCGAGGTGAAAAATGTATATAATCCTTTCCTGCAAGACCTTGCTCTACCCATGCAGGCATAGAATTTAGACCACCCATTGCCCCAAATAAATTCCAGAAAGCCACCCCATTGTCGCCACACATTTTACGCATACATTCTACAGTATAAGGTATGAATGGATAAGTTTCATATACCCCCTCATTTAATTTTGACATGTCGCTTGGACCTATTAAAATAATTGCCGCACTAGGTACTAGTTTTTGAATATATGTGATTCGATTTTTTAATGTGGCAACATAAGATCGTACAGCACTACTATCCTTGAATAAATATGCTGAATTTCCTCCGAATTGAAGAATAAAAAGCTTCGTGTTTGCATCTTTGTGCATTTGAGCAAATAAAGTTGCATCTGAAGAACTTAAATCATGGCCTGAAGAGCCACGCATTGCCACATTATTTACCTGAACACCGACATCTCCTTCTAGACTAAATCCAGTGAATATTGGACTTTTTGTAGAACTGAACACATACTTAATTTTAGAAGGCGTCTGGGCAAAACTCAATTTTAAAACATGTGCGTTCCCATCATTAATCAATGAATCCTCATGGATAAGTTTATCATTCTCGTAAACTTTAACGCTACAAGGTTTTACGCAACTGTTATAAAAACATTTGACGTGATTATATTCTCGAGCACGGGTATAAGCAGACCCCGAAGGGGAAATTTCAATCCATGCCTCTGTGGGTGCTTGGTTTTCATCAGTTTCATTCGTAGTAAATATTGCTGAAGATAAAAGCGCACCATAATAAGTAGAATTCATTTTGGGGCGCCAAAAAGCAGTATAACGCTTAAAATTTGATGAGACTTTTTGCTTAAAGCTTTGGGTATTATAAACATTATATGCAGGGATGAACCCTGGGCCTAAACCCCCAAATTGTTGCTGAATGCGTTGTCTAATATAACCGGTCATGCGATCTCCCTCAATTTGAGAATCACCGTAATGAAAAATACTTATTTTCTTTCCTTGAGAAGCACTTTGCAGCGCTTCAAAAAATTTACCCATTCGAATGGAAGCCGAAGCACTTAAAAAAATGGGGTTTGCAGATTGGGTAGACAATTTTCCTCCATCGGGAAGTCCTGAATTGCCCGAACTTTTACCATCATGTTTTACAGCCTCATTGATGCTCGTCGTATCTACGGCAGAAATTATTTTTTCGATATTTTTTTTAACTTGTTTTTTAGCAACCCAAATACGTTCGAGTGGTAAAAATCTCCAATTAACTCCCAACCATTTTACACCTTCATTGGGAAGAAAAATACTAGGAATACTTAAAAGTGATAACACTAATACCAAAAAAAGAACTACTTTGTAAGGAGGTATTTTTCGCATGAATCAATTTAGAACAAAAATAAAACAATTTGATTTAAAATATCAATAGCTATGCCCAACCAACTCATCAACGAAAGTTCGCCATACCTGTTACAACACGCTGATAATCCTATTGATTGGATGGCTTGGTCCGATGAGGTTTTTATACAAGCTCAAAATGAAGATAAACTAGTGTTGATAAGTGTTGGATACTCGGCATGCCATTGGTGCCATGTAATGGAGCATGAGTGTTTTGAAGATAATGAAGTGGCTGCTTTTATGAATAAGCACTTTATTAATGTCAAGGTTGATCGCGAAGAAAGGCCTGATGTAGATCAAGTATACATGACTGCTGTACAACTCATGACCCAACGAGGCGGTTGGCCACTAAATTGCATTACTTTGCCAGATGGCAGGCCAATATACGGAGGCACTTATTTTCCTAAAGATCAATGGATGCATGTCCTTCAATCTTTGGTTCATACCTATGCCAACGACCGTGCCAAAGCCATAGATTATGCACGGCAACTGCACGAAGGCATTCAACAAGCAGAGCTCATAGACCAACCCATACCCTTGGATGAATTTAGTAGCGAAAGACTACATGAAATGGTCATACGCTGGGCGAGGTCCTTTGATACAATAGAGGGAGGAAACAATAAAACGCCAAAATTTCCGCTGCCAAATAATTGGAAATTTTTATTAGAATACGCAATCCATTTTGATGAAGAAAAAATTATCAAGCAAGTGAGGCTTACCCTAGACAAATTGGCTATGGGTGGAATCTATGATCAAATTGGTGGTGGCTTTACAAGATATAGTGTCGATGGGTTGTGGAAGGTGCCTCATTTCGAGAAAATGCTCTATGATAACGCACAGCTCATTGGGCTCTATTCCCATGCCTATGCAGCATTTAATTTGCCGCATTATAAAGAACTTGTATTTCAAACTTTTAATTTTTTAGAACGCGAATTGCTCTCAATAGAAGGGGCTTATTTTAGCGCTTTAGATGCGGACAGTGAAGGCGATGAAGGCAAGTATTATTGTTGGCAACCTGAAGAAATAAAAATGCTATTTGGTACAAAAGCTCCACTAGTATTAAATTATTTCAACATTAATGAATTGGGCTATTGGGAAGAAGATAAATACATCCCTCTTCGTAAAAATTTCGATAGTGCCTTTGCCAAACAATCAGGCCTAGAAATCACTGACTGGTTAGATAAAAAAGCAGAGGTTATTCAAAAAATGCTCAACTATCGAGAGCAGCGCACAAAGCCAGGGCTCGATAACAAACTCATAGTAAGTTGGAATGCCATGGCGGCAAAAGGTTTACTTGAAGCCTATAGGATATTTGACCATGAGCCTTTTTTGTTGCGGGCCATTCATATTCTAGACTGGATTGAGCACACCCAATGGAATGGACAAATTCTTTTTAGAATAAATACCAACGGCAAGAAGAAAATCTATGCCTTTTTAGAAGACTACGCCCATATGATTGAAGCACTCAGTTTGGCATATCAGGCAACCGGAGAAATCAGCTATTTGAGTTTTGCCAAAAAACTTACCGATACTGTAGAAAGGGATTTTCAAAATGAGCAAAGTAAAATGTGCTATTTCACATCGAAAGATTCCAAATTGGTGAGCAGAAATATGGAAATTCATGACAATGTCATTCCCTCGAGCAATTCGGTGATGGCACATGCTTTTCTAACATTAGGCACCTACTTTGACAACCAGGCATGGATCAATAGTGCCAAACAAATGTTGCAAAATTTATATGACGGAATGGAGACCTACGGATCGGGATATTCTAACTGGGGTTTGCTCTTGTTAAGAGAATTAAACCCCGAAAATCAATGGCATGTGCTAAATAATATTAAAGCGTCAGAGGTATTTACCCAGACTAGAGAAAATAATTGCCTGATTTCATATCACAAAGAATTGCCCATATCTAGATTATATAAGGAAAACAAAATTACTGTTTGCCAATATGGTGCGTGTCATCAACCTATAGATACAATTGATGAAGCGTTAAAATATTAAAAGGCTATTTTAATTTCTAGCTCTTCTCGAAATTACACGATGAACCGCTTCAACAACATCTGGAGTATCTATATGATATTTTGTCATCAACTCCATTGGTGTTCCAGACTCACCAAAGGTGTCATTCACAGCCACATATTCTTGCGCAACCGGATTATTTCTGCTCAATACCTGCGAAACAGCTTCGCCTAAACCACCGTTCATCATGTGCTCTTCTGCCGTAACCACACAACCTGTTTTAGCAACTGATTTTAAAATGGCGGCTTCATCCAAAGGTTTGATGGTGTGCATATTTAAAAGTTCAGCATAAATTCCCGACTCTTTCAATACCTTAATTGCCTCAATCGATTTCCAAACCATGTGGCCACAAGCAATGATTGTTACATCTGTTCCCTCAACCAATAGGTCAGCTTTACCAATTTCAAATTGCGCATCAGGTTTTATAAAAATTGGCATAACCGGACGTCCAAAACGCAAATAAACTGGTCCTTCATGAGCTGCAATGGCAATGGTTGCTTGTTTGGTTTGATTGAAATCTGCCGGAACAATGACCGTCATATTGGGCAGCATGCGCATCATACCGATATCCTCAAGTATTTGATGTGTTGCGCCATCTTCACCCAAAGTAAGCCCAGCGTGTGAAGCGCAAATTTTTACGTTTTTCTTGGAATAAGCAACAGACTGTCGAATTTGATCATAAACGCGTCCTGTCGAAAAATTGGCAAAAGTGCCAGTAAATGGAATTTTACCACCTATAGTCATGCCGGCAGCCAATCCTATCATATTTGCCTCGGCTATTCCCGCTTGAAAAAACCGCTGAGGAAATGCCGATTGAAAAGCATCCATTTTTAATGAGCCAGTTAAATCTGCACAAAGCGCAACTACGTCTGGATTTTGCTTTCCAAGTTCGGCTAATCCTTCTCCAAACCCTGATCGTGTATCTTTATTTCCTAATACTTCAAATTCCATTTTTTATAAACTTATGTTAGTGATTTTAAGCGACGAGATAGTAAATTTTTTTTCTTTCGTATAAGCACTTGACTTTTGGTCTTTTTCGCGATAAACAATTTTATAAGTTCCTGGCTGTAATGCTACAGTACCAGTATTTTGATTGTATTTTAAATCTATTACCCATTCCCACACCCCTGGGGTTCTTTCATAAAAAATTTGCCCAACAATTCCCTTTTGTGCTTTGTAGTTAAATTGACCAGCGGCAGGAACATCAATACTAGTCAACTTAGACTGTTCAATTTGAATTTGTTTATAAATGCGAGGCAAGGTCAAGATTTCTAAACGATAATTGCCAACAAGATATTTTTGAATTTCTCCAAGTTGTTGAACATGAATCGTTTTTGGATTCTCTAATTGCGCTATTCTTGTTTCTATTTTACTTCCTGTTGGGCTTTTTATAGAAATCACTTTGAGTTGCCCTTGACCCGCAGGTACTTGAATGGTATTGTGAGAATGGGCAATAATTCCGATGTCCTTTTTTGAGATGGCGGGTAAGGTCGCCACTTGTAAATCGTATTTAATTGAGGGATCAATGACGAGCGTGTCCGGAAGTCCTTTTCTATTTAAGGTGTGGACAAAAGTGTATTTTAAATTATCTGTGCCCGCCTCGTAGAGGAACATACTTACGTCTGTTTCAAGAGGTTTTTCTTCTGTAGTGTTGAGGTTAATTTGCACTGTTGTGTTTAGTAATGCTTTTGATAATATATTATTCAACACATTTTCAAAGGCGTCTTTGTTTTCGGCATCTGTATAACTTCCTATACATTCGAATTTATCGAGGTAAGACAAGTCCATACCTAAACCTATTACAAAGGGTGTTACCTTGACCCCTTTTTCCTTTAGTTTTCTGGCTACAATACAAGGGTCATTATCGCATGATTCTAAACCATCTGTAATGAGAATAATAAAGTTTCTAGCAATTGTATCGGGAAAATCTGAAGCAGCAGCCTCTAAAGAACGTGCAATTGGCGTAGCACCTTTTGCTTGAAGAACTTTGATTTTATTTTTTATTGCATCGACATTGGAATTGGAAAAGGGAACTTCCAATTTCGTGTCTTGGCAATCTTGATAGGTATTTGTAACATTAGATTGATGGCCGTAAACGCGCAATCCAATTTCTAGGTCAGGAACACCTCTCAAACTCTCTATACTTCTGGTCAAAACATCCTTTGCCGCTGCCATTCTCGTTTGATCATTCCAGTCTAAATTCATAGAATTTGAAGCGTCGAGAATAAAGAGAATACGTGTATTGGTCTGGGCCCAATAAGAACAAAAAAATGTTAAAGAAATGAAGCAAAGAAAAGCCTTCATTAGTAATCTTTGTATGTTTCAGTTAATTGATTTAAAGCTGCTTCGAGCTGTTCGGCATTAGGGGCAACACCATGCCATTTATGTGAACCCATCATGTAATCAACGCCTTGTCCCATTTCTGTTTTCATGATAATAACAATTGGCTTTCCTTTGCCGGTCAATGCTTTGGCTTGTTGCATTGTATTTCTCAAACTATTCCAATCATGGCCGTCCATATGTAATACTTCCCAACCAAAAGCAGTCCATTTTTGTGCGAGGTCTCCGAGTGATAAAACATTTTCAACATCTCCATCAATTTGCCTGCCATTGGCATCAATAGTGGCTATTATATTATCCACCTCGTTGGCTGATGCATACATGGCTGCTTCCCAAATTTGACCTTCTTGTAATTCGCCATCTCCATGTAAGGTATAAACAATTGATGGGTCTTGATTTAGTTTTTTTATTTGAGCCGCACCCACGCCTACAGATAATCCTTGACCCAGCGAGCCTGAAGCCATGCGCACACCAGGCAGCATCTTATCTGTTGAAGGATGACCCTGCAACCGCGCTCCAAGCTTTCGAAACGTAGCCAGCTCCGATACTGGAAAATATCCTGATCGGGCCAAAACACTATACCAAACCGGCGAAATATGCCCATTGGATAAAAAGAAAATATCCTCATTCTTACCATCCATATTGAATGTGGTGTTGTGGTGCATTTGTTCAAAGTAGAGAAAAGTCAGAAAATCTGTACAGCCCAAAGAACCCCCTGGGTGCCCAGAGTTAACGGCAGATACCATTCTAACAATATCTCTTCTAACTTGTGAGGCAATTGCTGCCAATTCTTGATTATCCATTATAAATTGTGCTTTATAGGCTACAAAACTACGTTTTATTAACTTAGACCAAGATTTAAAACTTTTAACATTTAATGCAACTTTTCAACGTATTTTTGCGTCATCAATAAAATTCATGCCTTATGAAACTATTTTACATTTTTGCTTTAACATTTTTAAGTTTTAAATCGTGGTCACAAAACCTTGAAACTACGCTTAGCAAAAGTTATTCCAAAGAAGAAATATTGCAAATTCAAGCAGTCAATGAATTGCCACTTTTTGAGTATGCGCTTACCCATGCTTGCTATCTAATTGATGTGCCTCAAGGTAAAGACATTTCAAGTTTTGAGTCAATTGAATTAAGTTCAAACCCAAATGTTCCTATGGAAATTTCCAAAGAACCAATCGTTTTCACAGATTTAGGACTCAAAATTTTAGACAAAACACAATACTTTTTGGTGGCCAATACGAACAAAATTTTGGTTGTTAAATCCAGAAATATCCTTTTATTAGAAATGCAAAATCAGAAAAAATGAAAATAATGCTACGCTTTCTTGTTCTTCTTTTTGCCATCATTTCTTCTGTTCGTGCGCAAGTAACTCTTACGCTCACCGATCCAGATTATGATCAAACCAATCCATTAAATTGTGCAGGGATTGTACCCACTGGAGGCACCAACTTTATAGATGGGGTTGGTAATTATGCGCCCAATATGGATGAAACCTTGGTGCTTTGCCCAGACCTCAATCAAGGGTCAAAAGTTTCGATTGCATTTGCCACAAATATTGGATTTGAGTTTGATATTCATCCTACAGACACGCTGTATATTTACGATGGCCCATCAACAGCTTCACCGCTCATTGGCGCATACAATAGCGGTACAAATCCGGTCGGTTTTTTTGCACAAGCATCTTGGAATAATCCTACAGGTTGTCTTACGCTTCGTTTTCGCTCAAATGGAGCAAATGAAGGCACAGGTTGGGTGGCTAATGTAGCTTGTGGAAATCCTCCACAACCAATCATTCCTCATGTAGAAGCATTTAAAAATGGTGGCGGAACCAATATAATGAACCCGCTCGACACTGGATTTGTCGATCTCTGCCCTGGTGATAGTGTCTTACTTAAAGCACTCCCCTCTTTCCCGTATTCATTAGAAAACGCAAATACGGGTTATTCTCAAACCAATAGCAATTGTACCTTCACTTGGACCATTGGGGGTGTTGGCCAATTCACAGGTGATCAAATATGGTTTACTCCAAATAGCAATACTGGCTATTATGTTGATTTGGCCATTACCGATCAATTCCCTCAAACGATTCATACAGACTTTAAAATTCGCGTGTCTATTCCTCCAATTTTTGCAGGAACTGGCCCGCTTGAAGATACAGTTTGCCTTGGGGAAAATTCATATTTAATTGGAGGTGTAACACCCCAAGATACAGTGGGAATTGAAATTCCGGGCGGAACCTTTCAAATTGGCGGAACGTTTGCTGGTCTTACCTTTTTGCCAGACGGTGCAGGGCAGCAATATCAAACCAACATTCCAATGTCTGGATTTGATACGACTGCAGTTATCTCAACAGCGGCTGATATCGATCAAATATGTTTAGATATTGAGCATTCTTACATTGGCGACTTGGAGATTACATTAACTTGCCCCAATGGCACGACTGTTTCTATTATGAATGCATACAATGGCAACCCTTTTGGTTGGAATGCACTCGTGCCGGGTGGTTGCGGAAGTGGCATTGGCACCTTCTTAGGCAACGATACCAATATAGATGGTGGCAACCCAGGTTCACCAGTTTGGACTTATTGCTTTTCTCCAACAAACAACACTTTTGGAACCTTATGTGCTGAAAATGCGGCTGGTAATACGGTGATCAATGATTATGGATTTTCTTCAATGAATCCCAATGGGGTTTATCTTCCAGACGGTGATTTCAATCAATTTGCAGGTTGTCCTGTAAATGGTAATTGGACAATCACAGTTCAGGATAATCAAGGAATCGATGATGGCTATATTTTTTCATGGGGAATCTATTTCAATGCTTCCTTATATCCAGAAAGTGAAGGCTATCAGAACTATGTGGTTTCTGAAGGTTGGTTTGCCGATCCAACAATTATTTCTGGACAAAATGATACATTAATTGTAATACAACCCAATACCCCTGGCGTTACTCAATATACATATGGTATTACAGATAATTTTGGTTGTGATTACGATACAACTGTTTCTTTTGTTGTATTGCCGCGCCCAGCAATTTTTTCCGATACCGCTATATGCCATTATAGTTATTTTGTAGGAAATACAACTGCCTATGCTGGAGGACAGTGGTATGCACTAGACACTGCAGTGCACTTTATACCTAGCAATTTGGTAGACAATCCGGAAATTTATACCTACAACATGGGAGGAATCTTCCCTGTCTTTTATGTAGATAATGCTTGCCAAGATACAGTTGCGGCCAGTATAGAGTTTTTACCATATGTTTACACAAGCATTCTAGATTCTGCGATATGTCAAGGGGCTAGTCTGTGGATTAATCCTTATGTGATAAATACTACTCCATTACAAAGTGGCTACAACCCTCCATTTAGCGGACAATGGTGGGATGGTAGTACAGAAGTGCCAAGATTAGCAACCGAAGCTGGGAATTATATTTACACAGTTCAAAATGCTTGTAATTCAATTAGTGATACAGCACAAATCACTTATAAACCCTGTGATATTACGGCACCTAATGTTGTGGTACTTTCCTCAGTGAATGGCAATGAGGCGTTCTTTGTAAATTATGAAGGAATCGCTACTTTTAATTGTACCATTCTGAATCGTTGGGGAAATGTAATTTACGAGTTTACAAACCCTGCAGAAAAATGGTATGGCAAAACTGCCGCTGGCGACATCGTCGAGGAGGGTACTTATTTTTATAAAATTGATGCGACGCTTGATGGCGGCATTGAGTTGCAAAAACATGGCTTTATTGTGCTGAAGTATTAACATTGCTTATTTTTGTGGCAAATCATCATTCTATGATCCATTTTGCTGACGAAATAAAGCAAGGTATACCAACCGAACTTCCAAGCCCAAAAGTTTGGGATTCAACAATCAACCATGCCCCCAAGCGTAAAGAAATTCTTAATAAGGAGGAAAAAAAATTAGCGCTGGCTAATGCATTGCGTTATTTTGATAAAGTACACCATGCTGAATTATCCCAAGAGTTTGCACGAGAATTAAAAGAGCACGGGCGAATATATATGTACCGCTTTATGCCTGAAAACCCAATTTTTGCTAGGCCTATTGATCAATATCCTGGTAAATCTGAACAAGCTAAAGCGATCATGCTCATGATTCAAAACAATCTAGATCCTAAGGTGGCACAACATCCTCATGAGCTAATCACTTATGGAGGCAACGGTGCGGTTTTTCAAAATTGGATTCAATATAGATTGGTAATGAAATACCTTTCTGAAATGACAGAAGAGCAAACACTCGTGATGTATTCTGGTCATCCGATGGGGCTTTTTCCCTCACATTCCAATGCGCCGAGAGTTGTTGTAACAAATGGAATGATGATACCCAATTATTCAAAACAAGATGATTGGGAGAAATTCAATGCACTAGGCGTAACCCAATATGGTCAAATGACAGCGGGCTCATATATGTACATTGGACCTCAAGGAATTGTTCACGGCACGACCATTACAGTATTAAACGCGGTTCGAAGACTAGCAAAAACACGCGATGACATTAAGGGGAAATTGTTTTTAACGGCAGGTCTTGGAGGCATGTCGGGAGCACAACCCAAAGCTGGTAATATTGCCGGAGTTATCTCAGTTACAGCTGAAATTAACGAAAAAGCGGTAAATACGCGCCACACACAAGGTTGGGTTGACGAAGTTATTTCAGATTTAGACTCCTTAGTCAAACGTGTTAAAGATGCACAAGCCGCTAAAGAAATAGTGTCGATTGCCTACCTTGGCAATGTCGTGGATGTTTGGGAAAAATTTGATCAAGCAGGCGTTTATGTCGATTTAGGATCAGATCAAACTTCATTGCACAATCCATGGGCAGGCGGTTACTACCCAGCAGGATTGAGTTTCGATCAAGCCAACGATATGATGGCAAACAATCCAGAAAAATTTAAAGTATTTGTCCAAGAAAGTTTAAGAAGACACGCTGCCGCAGTGAACAAACACACAGATAAAGGCACTTATTTTTTCGATTACGGAAATGCATTTTTGTTAGAGTCTTCGAGAGCAGGCGCTAAAGTCTTGGCCGCAAATAAAGTTGATTTTAAATACCCGTCTTACATACAAGATATTTTAGGTCCCATGTGTTTTGACTTCGGTTTTGGGCCTTTTAGGTGGGTTTGCACGAGCGGAAAACCCCAAGATTTACAAAAAACAGATGCCATTGCTTGTGCGGTACTTGAAGAGATGATGCCCATTTGTCCTGAAGAAATCCAGCAACAAATGGCTGACAACATCCAATGGATTAAAGGTGCCCAAGAAAATGAGTTAGTTGTGGGTTCTCAAGCCCGTATCCTTTATGCTGATGCCGAAGGGCGCATGCGCATTGCAGCTGCGTTTAATGAGGCGATCAAAAATGGTGAAATTGGACCGATCGTTTTAGGAAGAGACCATCACGATGTTTCGGGAACAGACTCTCCTTTTAGAGAAACGTCAAATATATATGATGGCTCTAGATTTACAGCCGATATGGCTATTCAAAATGTGATTGGAGATAGCTTTCGCGGTGCAACTTGGGTGAGTATTCACAACGGTGGTGGTGTTGGTTGGGGAGAGGTCATTAATGGCGGTTTTGGCATGCTTCTCGACGGATCCGATCAATCACATCGCAACCTCACAAGCATGTTGCATTGGGATGTTAATAACGGTATTGCACGTCGCAATTGGGCTCGCAATGAAAATGCAATTTTTGCAATCAAACGGGCAATGGAAGCCGAACCGCTTCTAAAAATTACATTGCCACAAATAGTAGATGACGGACTTTTGGACGATTTAGTATAATTAAGGTTGAATTGTAAATGCCTCCTTTAAAAATCTACCTTTACTTGTAGGCATTTCAAATTGCATCAAGGCCGCTATTGTTTGAGAAATATCTATTAGCCCCGCTTTTTTATCAATGACTACATTCTTTGGTGTGTCTGGGCCCAACACCAATAAAGATATATGCCGACACCCCTCGCATCTACATCCATGATTTACAAAACCAGAACGCTTTCCAACAGAATGTCTTCCATGGTCATTTGTTATGAGCAAAGTTGTTTGATCACGCAATGAATCATTCTCTTGAATCATTTTCCAAAGCTTTGCAGCATATAAATCTGTTTTGGTAATCGACTCCAAATATTTTTCCCAATTATTTGCATGGCCATAAACATCAACTGAGAGTAAATTGATAAGCATTAAATTTGGTGGATTTTCAGATTGAAGCAATTGAGTAACTTTTGCAAAAGTTTTTTCATCGCTACTATAGCCCAACCCGTTGCCGTTAGGACCACAATAAGTTTGAGCAATAAATTTATTATGCCAATCTTTTTTTGATGTATTCACCAATACATCCAATTTGCCTTTACTCGCTACTACAAATGCCGCAGAAGGATCTTTATTGCTAGCCTGTAGATAATACTGAAAAATATTTGGCTGCTTGGGAAAAGATGTGCCAGCATTTGAGATTCTATGATATGTGCCTGTCATTATAGCTGCATGACCCGGCACTGTATAGGTTGGACCATTGTTTTCAAAATGCGAATAAAATGTGCCCTCCTTTTTAAGCGAATCACACAAAATCGGACTGTATTTACAATTTGGCTCACCAAAGGTCTCTGTATATCGAGGGCCATCGATTACTAAAATATAAACGTATTTGGTGTGGAATGAATTGAAATTATGCTGCCCTTTGCATTGAAATACAAAACACATGATGAAATTCAAAAATAAAGCTGCTTTCACGGGCTAAAAGTAAAGATAATCGCAAACAAGCTTGTTAATTCTTTGTTTGAATCTTTGGATACAATACCATTAATGTGGTAAATTTGCACCACAAGGTATTTTATTTATAATTAATCTAAATAAAAAACGAAATGTTAATAGTTACAGATGCTGCCAAGAAACAAGCACTTCGATTAATGGACGATGAACAAAAGAATGGTTTTTTTATTCGTGTAGGTGTTCAAGGAGGTGGCTGTTCGGGTCTAATGTATCAACTCACCTTTGATAATGAAGAACAAGAAGGAGATATGGCTTTTGAAAACAATGGCGTAAAAGTGGTTGTCGATAAAAAAAGTTATCTCTATTTGGTAGGTACTACCTTGGATTTTTCAGGTGGGCTCAATGGTAAAGGTTTCGTGTTTCAAAATCCGAATGCAGATCGCACTTGTGGCTGTGGAGAATCTTTTTCAGTGTAGCTATGTCGAATTATACGGAAAATGAGCTTGCAAAAGACCTAGAAAATCAAGAATATAAATTTGGTTTTGTTACCGACATTGAATCGGATTCTGTTCCTATTGGTCTAAATGAAGATATTATCAGGCTCATTTCAGCTAAAAAAAACGAACCTGATTGGTTATTGTCCTATCGGCTCAAATCTTTTGAAATTTGGAAAAATATGCTTGAGCCAGAATGGGCACATGTACATTATCAAAAACCTGATTTCCAAGCTATCACCTATTATTCTGCGCCAAAACAAACCAAAAAATACGCGTCTTGGGATGACGTTGACCCCGAGTTAAAAGAAACCATGAAAAAACTCGGTATTTCAATGGAAGAACAAAAGCGTTTAACTGGTGTGGCTGTAGACTTTGTGATGGATTCGGTCTCGGTAGCAACCTCTTTTAAGGAAAAACTCAGTGAATTAGGTATCATTTTTTGTTCATTTTCAGACGCTGTTCAAGATCACCCCGAGTTAATAAAAAAATACATGGGTACGGTTGTTCCCAATACAGATAATTTTTACGCAGCGCTTAATAGCGCAGTATTTACTGATGGTTCTTTTTGCTATATTCCTAAAGGGGTGCGTTGTCCTATGGAATTATCAACCTATTTTAGGATTAATGCCGGCGGAACAGGTCAATTTGAACGCACCTTAGTTGTAGCTGATGAAGGTTCCTATGTATCTTATCTTGAAGGTTGTACGGCGCCACAGCGCGATGAAAACCAATTACACGCGGCCGTAGTTGAGCTTATTGCATTAAATGATGCTGAAATTAAGTACTCTACTGTACAGAATTGGTACCCAGGAAACAAAGAAGGGAAAGGTGGTGTATTTAATTTCGTGACCAAGCGAGGCCTTTGCGAGTCGAATGCAAAAATTTCTTGGACACAAGTAGAAACCGGTTCTGCAGTGACTTGGAAATACCCTTCATGTGTCCTTAAAGGAAATCATTCGATTGGAGAATTTTATTCAGTTGCAGTAACCAATAATTTTCAACAAGCAGACACAGGCACCAAAATGATTCATCTGGGGAAGAATACCAAATCTACCATTATTTCTAAGGGTATTTCAGCAGGAAAATCTCAAAATTCATATCGCGGACTTGTTCAAATTCACAAAGGCGCTTCAAATGCGAGAAATTTCTCACAATGCGACTCCCTATTAATGACTGATGAGTGTGGTGCACATACTTTTCCTTATATAGAGTGTAAAAATCCAAGTGCTAAAATTGAACATGAAGCAACCACCTCCAAAATAGGTGAAGACCAACTTTTTTATTGCATGCAACGCGGCATCAGTGAAGAAAAAGCCATTAGTTTGATTGTTAATGGCTATTGCAAGGAGGTGCTAAATCAACTGCCTATGGAGTTTGCTGTTGAAGCCCAAAAGCTATTAGAAATTAGCCTAGAAGGAAGCGTCGGTTAAATAATTATTGATAGAATATTTACTAAATGATAACAATTAATAACTTACACGCCAGCATCAATGGCAAGGAAATACTCAAAGGGTTAAATTTAGAGGTTAAAGCTGGAGAAGTACATGCAATTATGGGACCAAATGGTGCTGGGAAAAGCACTTTAGCGGCCGTATTGGCTGGTCGTGAAGATTATCATATTTCTCAAGGAAGTGTTCAATTTTTAAACAAAGATCTATTGGATTTATCCACTGAAGACAGGGCCCGAGAGGGTTTGTTTTTGGCCTTTCAATATCCTGTTGAAATTCCCGGGGTGAGCAATGTTAATTTTTTAAGAACGGCAATAAACGAAAAACGTGCTTATCATGGTCAAGAGGCTATATCTGCTAAAGATTTTATGGCCATGGTAAGAGAAAAATCGGCCCTAGTCGAACTCGATGCCAAACTTGCATCACGAGCGGTAAATGAAGGATTCTCAGGTGGAGAAAAAAAACGTAATGAAATATTTCAAATGGCAATGCTCGAACCCAAGCTTTCGGTTTTAGACGAAACTGATTCAGGTTTAGACATAGATGCTTTGCGCATTGTGTCCAAAGGAGTAAATGCATTAAAGTCTTCAGAAAACGCCTGCATAGTTATCACGCACTATCAACGGCTCCTAGACTATATTATTCCAGATGTAGTACATGTGCTTTACGACGGCAAAATTGTTAAGTCAGGACCAAAAGAACTTGCACTAGAATTAGAGCAAAAAGGCTACGACTGGATTAAAGAAAGTAAATAAAATGCCCGAAATCACTAAAAATAAACTTTCACTTTTCTCTGAAGATTTAAAGCAGACCAAGCTGCCTATTCCTATAAAGCATTTTAAAATTGCAGAAGAATTTTTAAGTGGGCAGGATTTTCCAACTACGCGCTCTGAACGATTCAAATATACACGTTTGGCTAAATTGGCAAACGCTAATTTTTCTGCGCCACAACAAATTTCTGAGCATAATTTTCAACAGCACGGCGTGATTAAAGACGCCTATAGAGTTCTTGTCTCCAACCAACACATATCCATACCTGACAATCTGCCTTATGGTGTTCAAATTGAACATATAAAAAATAGCGATATACCCTTTCATAATTGCTCATTTAAAGACGTATTCGGGGCGCTCAATAACCTGTATGCAAATCAAGGAATCTCAGTAAAAATTGCAAATAACCTTACCCTCGATAAACCCATTGAAATTATCCAAATTCACGGTGGGGGAAAGTTTTATTATCGACATCACTTTCAATTTGGTTCCAATTCTGAAGCCCAAGTATACATAATTTCAAAACAAATAGAGCAGACAACAAGCTACGCGCATTCACATTTTCAATACGATATAGGGCAAGATTCACGTATAAAAATATTTAAAATACAAGATACTTCGACCGGGCATTTTGATTTCAATGAAGACAGAGCAAAGCAAGCCAAAAATTCTCAATTTCAAATCAATACTCTCACCATAGACGGAAGTTTTGTACGCAACGACACCCAAGTTGAAGTCCTTGGAGAATATGCCCAAACATATTTAAATGGCGCCTATTGGCTCAATGGAGAACAACATGTAGCAAATTATACTACAATTGATCACCTCGTTCCAAATTGTGAGTCTTTCGAAACGTATAAAGGCATGGCGGCAGACAATTCAGTAGCTGTATTTAACGGTAAAGTTTTTGTTCGTAAACAGGCGCAGAAAACCAATGCTTTTCAAAGCAATTCTAACGTTTTACTTTCAGAGAATGCCAGTGTCAACTCTAAACCCGAGTTAGAAATTTATGCAGATGATGTTAAGTGTTCGCATGGTTCAACAACAGGTCAGCTCGATGAAAATGCACTATTCTATTTGCGCGCAAGGGGCTTAAGCGCTTCCACATCAAAAAGTTTACTTTTAAAAGCATTTATGGATGATGTTTTACAATTTGTAAATCAATTAGAAATGCTAGAATACATCGAAGAACGTATATCGAAAAGATTTAATTGGTCTTATTGAACATAAAAAAAGAGCGCTCTTATAGCGCTCTTTTTATTTAAAGTTCTTTAGTATTTCTACCCATTCAGCGCTTCTGCACCCCCAACAATCTCAAGTATTTCATTGGTAATTGCTGCTTGTCGGGCTTTGTTGTAACTTAATTTTAAACTTTTTTGAAGTTCACTAGCATTGTCTGTTGCTTTGTGCATAGCCGTCATACGTGCGCCATGCTCAGCAGCAAACGAATCGCGAATTGCTTTATACAGTTGTAACTTCATTGATTTTGGTAGCAAATCATCAACAATTTCCATTTTGGATGGTTCAAAAAGATAATCGCCCGGTTTTGAGTCACTTATTGTTGGAATAATTGGTAAGAATTGTTCTGTTTCAACAACTTGTGTAGCGGCATTGACAAATCTGTTATAAACCAACACCACTTTATCGAAATGCTTATTTGTAAACTGAGCCATGATTTCTTCTGCCACTTGGGAAACCAACTCAAAACGAAGATTTGCATAAACATCCTCCATGCTCTCCAAAATCGGATTTGAATAGTAATTTGGCGTGTTTTTGTAAATGTCTTTGATTTTTTTACCTAAACAAAGAACAGAAACGTCATGGTTGGCATAATCATTTGACAAGAGTGAACCAACGCGTTTGATAATATTGTTATTAAAACCGCCACATAAGCCCCTATTTGAGGTTATGCCAACGATCAGTACTTTTTTCACCTCGCGTTGATCGGCAAAAGCATTTTCGGAAAGATCAAGACTAGCACTAAGATTTTCAAGAATCTCTCGTAGTTTACTTGCATACGGTCTCATTTGTGTTACCGCATCTTGAGCGCGTTTCAACTTTGCAGCAGATACCATTTTCATCGCTGAGGTGATCTGCATTGTCGATCCAACAGAACTGATTCGATTACGTATTTCTTTTAAATTCGCCATTGTTATGTTGAATTACTGCATTTAATTATGCAAACTTAGCAGCTACTTCCTTGGCTGTTTTGGTTAATACTGCTTCAATATCATCGGTATATTTCCCTGCTTTAAGCGCGGCCAAGGTATCTGAATTTTTGGCCTCTAAAACTGTTAAATAATCTTTTTCGAATTCCTTTATTTTATTAACCGGTACAGGTTGCATTAATCCTTTAACTCCTGCATAAATTATTGCAATTTGCTTCTCTACTGGGAAAGGGTCTCCTTCGCGTTGTTTAAGTATCTCTACGTTTCGAGCACCTTTATCGAGTACCGCTTTTGTTGCGGCATCTAGATCAGAACCAAATTTAGCGAAGGCCTCGAGCTCACGATATTGAGCTTGATCTAACTTTAAGGTACCCGCTACTTTTTTCATAGATTTAATTTGGGCAGAACCTCCAACACGCGATACTGAAATACCAACGTTAATTGCCGGACGAATTCCCGAATTAAACAAATCGGCCTCCAAAAAGATTTGTCCATCGGTAATGGAAATCACATTTGTTGGAATATAAGCCGAAACGTCACCAGCCTGAGTTTCGATAATTGGAAGTGCCGTAAGTGACCCTCCGCCTTTGACTTTATCTTTCAATGATGGAGGAAGATCATTCATTTGAACTGCAATACTGTCATCTGAAATTACTTTTGCTGCACGTTCTAATAAACGCGAGTGAAGATAAAAAACATCACCAGGATATGCTTCACGTCCTGGTGGACGACGCAGAAGTAGCGACACCTCACGATAAGCGACAGCTTGTTTTGAAAGGTCATCGTAAACAATTAGCGCTGGCTTACCACAATCGCGGAAATACTCCCCAATTGCCGCACCAGTCATAGGTGCATAAAACTGCATAGGCGCAGGATCAGAAGCATTCGCTGCAACTACTGTTGTAAATGCCATAGCACCAGCGTCTTCTAATTTTTTTACGATTCCTGCGACCGTTGAACCTTTTTGTCCAATAGCAACATAAATACAATAAACAGGTTCTCCACGATCATAAAATTCACGTTGATTAATAATTGTATCTATAGCTACAGTAGTTTTTCCTGTTTGACGGTCTCCAATAATGAGCTCTCGCTGACCTCGGCCAATCGGTATCATTGCATCAACTGCCTTGATTCCTGTTTGCAAGGGTTCATTTACTGGCTGTCTGAAGATAACTCCAGGTGCTTTACGCTCAATAGGCATTTCGTATAATTCACCTTGAATTGGACCCTTTCCATCAATTGGCTGACCCAATGTATCTACAACGCGACCTACCATTCCATCTCCTACCTGAACAGATGCAATTTTTCCTAATCGGCGAACTGTATCACCTTCCTTTACAATTGAAGAGCGACCTAGTAAAACGGCTCCTACATTATCTTCTTCGAGGTTAAGTGCAATACCTTGCATTCCACCATCAAATTCAATTAGTTCGCCATATTGGACACCATTCATACCATAAATGCGTGCAATACCATCTCCGACTTGTAATACTGTTCCTACCTCCTGTAATTCAGCTTCAGAACGAAAACCTGAGAGTTGCTCTCTCAATATTGCTGAAACTTCTGCTGGTTTGATATCTGCCATTTGAATTTATTTTTTTGACTTTTAAAAATTATAAGATTTGTTGCTTTAAACGCTTCAGTTGAGTTGCAACCGATGCATCAATTTGGTGGTCTCCCATTCGAACCACAAACCCACCCATAAGTGATTCATCAATTTGCTCACTAACTTCTGGTGTGCCATTAACCGCGGCAGCAACTTTTGACAAAATTGCATTTTTCGTCGACTCCTCGAGTTTATTAGCGCTTATGATAGAAATCGGGACAATACCTCTATTTGACTTGAGTTGAACTATAAATTGCTTGGCAATATCAATCATAACTGACTCCCGACCATTCTTAGTTACCAAAGAAAGAAAGTCAATAGTAATTTGATTAAAGTCCTTGCAAATTTGTTTTAAAACGGCAACTTTTTTATCTAAGTTTATGAGCGGTGAATTCAAAAAGATTTGAAAATCACGTGCCTCATCTGCAAGACTAATAAGTTGAAGCATATCTGCCTCTACAAGCTCAATTTTCTTATGCTCAATAGAAATCTCTAATAAAGCTTTGGCATACCGAACTGCAGACTTGTTTGACTTCATAGATTAATTCATTTTTATTTCACCAGCCAACTGGTTTGCCAATTCTTTTTGTTTATCATCAGAACTCAATTCCTTACGAACTACTTTTTCAGCTATATCTAAAGAAAGTGTAGCAATATGACTTTTAAGTTCAGCCATTGCTGCAGCTTTTTCACTGTTGATATTTTGACGTGCCGCGTCCACCAATTTTGTAGCTTCAACTTTAGCTTTACTTTTCGCTTCTTCTATCATGCTATTGGCAGCTTCTTTGGCTTCTTTTAATATTTGATCACGCTCTGCACGTGCAGCTTTCATAATTTGATCATTTTCCGCCTTAAGGGCTTGCATTTCCGATTTGGTTTTTTCTGCAAGTTCCAATGCTTCAGAAATTTTCTTTTCTCGCGCATTTACAGCCGACAATATCGGTTTCCACGCAAACTTTGTAAGGACAAACAATAAAAGACAGAAAACCAATCCTGTCCAAAACAATAATCCTAAATCAGGAGTTACTAAATCCATTTTTTAAATGATTTTATGACTATTTAAAAAAGCTCTCTACCCAAACCAACCGTTTGGGTAGAGAACATACTTATTTTGCAGCACCTAACAAACCGATTACAACGCCGAAAAGTGCAACACCTTCAATAAGTGCTGCGGCGATGATCATGGTTGTTGTAATCTTTCCTGAAGCTTCAGGATTTCTCGCGATTCCCTCTACTGCTTTTCCACCGATTTGGCCGATGCCAATACCAGCGCCTAAAACTGCGAGGCCTGCTCCGATTGCTGCTATACTACCGTAAATCATACTATGTATATTTAAAAGTTACAAATTTAATGGTGTGCCTCTTCAACGGCAGCACCTATGAATAACGCAGAAAGCAAAGCGAAAAGATACGCTTGCAATACTGCAACTAACATTTCCAAGCAGGAAATGAATAGAGCCATTGGGACAGACAGTGCTCCCCAAGCTATATTTTTATTGATGAAAATAATTGAAATCAAGGCTAATATGATAATGTGACCCGCTGAGATATTAGCGAATAAACGAATCATCAACGCAAATGGTTTTGTGAAAATCCCAACGATTTCGATTGGAATCATGATAGGCATTAAGGCAATTGGAACACCAGGTGTTGCAAAAATGTGTTTCCAATAATTTTTATTTGATGAAAACAACGTAAGTAACAATGTACATAACGCTAAGAAAAACGTGATGGTGATATTTCCTGTAAGGTTAGCGCCACCAGGGAAGATAGGCACAAGACCTAAAAGGTTATTTATCCAAATAAAGAAAAAGATGGTCAATAGGTATGGTACATATTTGTGGTGTTTGCCATGACCAATATTTTCTTGAGCAATGTCGTCTCTGATGACTACAATAAGTGGTTCTAAAAACTTAGCTAAACCACTTGGAGCAACTGCGCCATTTTTTCTGTAAACTCTTGCCATACCTAACATCAAGATGATGATTAGAATTGCGCCAAGAAAAAGAGAGGCCACATTTTTGGTAATTGAAAAGTCGAGAGGTGATGGATTGCTTGGGTGCTCACCATGAAATTTCAAATTATAAACAGGATGGCCATTTGAAGTGCCAATTTGATCTAGTTTGTAAATTTCTTCGTGAAATAGAGCGTAACCTTCTGCAGGGCCAACGCCTTCCATATAATTATAGCGAACGCCATCTTTGCCGGGAACAGAGACCTCTTTACCGTGATAAAAATACTTTGAACTAAAACATTTGATGCCGTTGTCTAGCAAAATTACTGGTAAGTAGATACTTGTACCGCCGTGCTCAGGGCCGGCTATGTGCCACTCATGCGCATCTTTAATATGGTGCATGATCATTTCTCCTACATTAAATTCTTCCTTATCCGAAGCAAAAGAAAGGGATGTAGTGAGTGTCAAGACAAAAGAAAATAAGAGGAAATGCAGTGCTTTTGTGAGCTTGGCGAATTGCGTCATTTGCTGTTTTTTTTCCAGGTTGACAAAAAATTTGTGCAAATGTACGCAATCTTTCTTAAGTAGCAATTATAATTCAGGAACTTTTCAGGCTTATTTTTTGCGTAGTTTCTTGTAAATATTTATTCCTAACATGAGCATAAAGCCCACTGAAAAAAAACCAATTGAACCCAAAAGCCAAGTCATTTGACTTTTTAAAATGACGATGAAAACAATACTAACTAAAAATAAGGTGGCAACTTCATTGTAAATCCTCAAATGACTTGATTTCCATTTCATATTTCCAGCAGAGCATTTACCTATAAGTAATTGACAATAAAAATGATAAACCAATAAGAGGGCTACAAAGACAAGTTTGAGATGCATCCATTGAGCGCTCAATAAATATTTTGGATTGAGCATAATCATCCAAATACCAAAAAACACTGTTAGCACCATGGCGGGCGTTGTAATAATCCACCACAAGCGTTTTAACATAATTAAATATTGTTGCTGTAAAATTGCTTTGTGGTCCTGAACTTTATCATCTGCCTCTTTAAAATATATGAATAAACGCACAGTATAAAATAGCCCGGCAAACCAACTTACCATAAAAATAAGATGCAAAGCTTTAATATAGTCGTAAGCACTATTCACAATAATGCAAAAATAATCGAAAGCGTCTGAATCGTGCTATATTTGTATAAAAAGCTTTGTTATGCTATTGCGCTGTCTTTTTTTATTCATGTTCCTATATCAAAATGCTGTTTTTGGCCAGATTGAATTATTGTCATTGGAAGGAACTTACCAAGGGAAAAATCTAATTGTTAACAACCCGCCAATGATAGATGGATTTGGATTTTGTATTTCAAAAGTAATGGTCAATGGTGAAATTCTGCCCGCAGTAATTCAAACTTCTCATTTTGAAATTGATTTTAAACTTTTCCATCTCAATAAAGGAGATGATGTTTTTGTTGTACTTGAACACGCTTCAGGATGCCAACCTAGATTTTTAAATCCAAGTATTTTATTGCCCAAGAGCACATTTATTTGTACGCAAATTAGTGCAGAAAAAGACGGATTGATAAAATGGACAACAACCAATGAACAAGCGGTATTAGATTATAGCGTAGAACAATACAAATGGGGGCGGTGGGTTGAAGTAGGACAAGTTAAAGGAAAAGGGAAAAATGGTACAAATAACTATCAATTCCAACTGAACCCTCATTCTGGAAAAAATACAGTAAGAATTTCACAAACAGACAATTCTGGAAAGCCAAGAGTTTCAAAAAGCACAAGCTTTATTTCTTTGGTGGGTAGCGTTTCATTCAGCCCAACAAAAGTAACTTCTACCATTTATTTTAAATCCAAGGGGCAGCCTATTAAAACCAAGTATGAAATATATGACGCTTATGGCAATCTGCTTAAATTAGGTTTTGGCAGTTCTGTAAATTGTGCAAACATTGTGAATGGCGTATATTTTTTAAACTTCGACAACAAAACTGAGAAATTTATTAAAGTAAACAATTAAGTCTTGACGCGGATAGAACATATAGGTATTGCAGTGAATGATTTGCCAAATGCTATTGTGCTTTACGAAGCATTGCTAAACACCCCTTGCTATAAACAAGAAGAAGTTAAATCTGAAGGTGTAAAAACTGCATTTTTCAAAATAGGGGAAACAAAAATTGAACTTCTCGAAGCCACAAATCCCGATTCGCCGATTGCTAAATTTTTGAAAAAAAATGGGCCCAGTTTTCATCATATTGCCTTTGAAGTAATGGACATTGAACATGAACTCAATAGACTAAGCTTACTTGGTTTTGAATTGATTCATCTTAGTCCTAAAGATGGCGCAGACAACAAAAGAATTGCCTTTTTACATCCGAAATCTACAAACGGGTTACTCGTAGAACTTTGTCAAGAAAAAATCTGATTCAATTCCATATTTAAATTAAAACCAAAGTTTAGGGTACAAATAGTGTTTATTTGTACCTATTCTAAATTATTGTAAATGACAATTCAATGACAAAACAGCAAATTGAAGGAACTAAATTTGCAAGCAAAGAATAGTCTCCTTGTTACAGCAGATACATATCATTGCTTTCACCCATAGACAACTCGACGTCAACAAGATTGGTGTTTTACACATTGAAAAAGAAGCACAAATAAAATTACTTACAGATCTTAAAAGCTTACTAGGTCTTAAAGAACTAATGTTTCTTACCACATGTAATCGTGTAGAAATCACATTTGTAAACGAGCGCGATTTAGACATCCCTTTTTTAACAAGATTGCTTCAAACGCTATACCCTAAACTTGTTCCTATACAGTTAGAGGAATTGGTTCGGAAGGCTGAGTTATATTCTGGTAGCGCAGCGGTTCAACATGCCTTTAGTGTGGCATCTTCAATAGACTCAATGATTATAGGTGAACGAGAGATTATTACTCAAGTTCGATTGGCATATGAACACTGTGCAAAATATCATCTAACTGGTGATTTGCTTAGGCTACTCATGAAAAAAGTCATCCAAACTGCCAAACAAGTTTATACACAGACAAGTATTTCTACAAAACCTGTATCAGTTGTATCCTTGGCTTATCAATATCTCAAGCAACTTCAAATTCCATTGGAGGCTAGAATTGTTATTGTTGGTGCAGGTGTGACCAACACAACCATGGCGAGATTTTTAAAAAAACATGGTTTCAAACATTTTGTGGTTTTCAATCGATCATTAGAAAATGCACAAACCTTAGCAAAAGAAATTCAAGGAAAAGCATATGCATTAGAGCACTTATCAAATTATACACAGGGCTTTGATGTACTTCTTACTTGTACTTCAGCTGAAGGCACGATTATTGACCCTACATTATATGAAGGATTGCTCCACGGTGAAAATCAAGAAAAAATAATTATAGACCTTGCTATTCCACAAGATATTGACCAAGAAATATTAAACCGTTACCCAAATAAGTACCTTTCAATTGAATATCTACAACGAATTTCAAATGAAAATGTGAAAGAACGCTCCAAGGAACTCCAATACGCTGACCAAATTATTGATCAATCATGTAACCAATTTCAACTTCTGCTTCGCGAACGCAAAGTGGAAATTGCCATGAGAAATGTGCCAGCTCAAGTTAAAGAATTGAGAACTACAGCCTATACTGAAATTTTTAAAGAAGACCTTGAGACCTTAAATCCAGAAGCAAAAGAAGTTTTAGATAAAGTGGTGAACTATTTAGAAAAAAAATACATTAGCGGCCCGATGAAACTGGCCAAAGAAATTATCCTTAATCATGACCACTAAATCGCTAATCCGCATTGGAACCCGCGGAAGCGATCTAGCACTGTGGCAAGCCCACTTTGTAAAAGACCAGTTGGAGTCTAGAGGTGTAGAAGTTCAAATTAAAATTATTCTAACTCAAGGTGATAAGATTCAAAACTTGAGCTTTGACAAGCTCGAAGGGAAAGGATTTTTTACCAAAGAAATAGAAGCTGCTTTACTCGATAATCAAATTGATTTGGCGGTACATTCTCATAAAGATTTAGAGACATCTCAGCCAGAAGGCTTGTGTATTGGCGCAGTTTCCTACAGGGAAGACCCCTCTGAGTTACTGCTCATACACAAATCGGCACAGGATGATTCTCAAAAATGGGGCCTTAAATTAGGTGCCATTGTTGGAACGTCCTCTGCACGAAGAAAATCTATATTAAAGGCACTTCGGCCTGATTTGAATATTACAGATTTACGGGGCAATGTGCCAACGCGAATTGACAAACTTCGAAGTGGTCAATATGATGCGATTTTATTAGCCAATGCTGGAGTGAGAAGATTAAATTTGGCCATTGACGATCTCTATATGCAGATCTTAGACCCAAGCATTTTCATCCCCGCACCTGCTCAAGGGGTATTGGGGTTGCAAATACGCCAAAATGATAGTGCAACTCAAGCCCTACTTGAACCTCTCAATCATTCAGACGTGGCTGCTCAAATTGCAATAGAAAGAGGTGTATTGCAAGCGCTTGAAGGAGGGTGCCAGTTACCTTTAGGCGTTTATTGTTCTCCAAAAAATATATATGTGGCGCATGCTCAAAATGCAATGCTTCCAGCCTCGTTTCATGAATTTGAAAGAGACACCAATGTAAAAGATATTATCGCAGCACTTCAATAATAATGCCACGAATCTTTATATCCAAAGACCCTAAAGATCTCTCAGAGGAGCTCTTTGCCATGCATTTAGCAGGAGTGCTTGAAGCCAAATCATTGATTGAATTTCAAAGTGTATCGTTTGCTTGCCCTGGCGCTTACGACATATTATTTATTTCAAGTATCAGAGCCGCAGACTTTTTTCTTTCAAAGTGCAAAAATAATTCCCTTATAGCTTGTGCTGGCGAGCAAACTGCCCGAAAGTTATTTGATAAATACCAGCTTAGGGCAGATTTTATTGCCAAAAAATCGGGAGATCCAATAAAAGAAGCACATCATTTTAACACCTGGCGCAACGGGCGCAAGGTGTGTTTTCCAGTAAGTCAATTATCTGTCGGGACCTACACTACTAACATCCCTGATTCAGAAAAAATTATTTTGCAGGTATATGCTACCCAATTCAATGAGGTGAAAATCGGTTCAAAAGACATATACGTTTTCACCTCGCCTAGTAATGTAGAGGCATTTTTTAAAAATAATTGCATTGGCGCCAATTCAAGTGTGATTGCATGGGGGCAAACCACCAATCAGACGTTAACAGAAAAAAATATTCGCGTTACAAAAGTACTCGATGAAAACCAACAAGAAGCCCTATTGAAATGGTTTAGTTCATAATGATAAGTATTAACTTGGCTCATGCAATTTGAACAATCCAATGAAATAAATGCCGATTTGGTAGGCCTTTTTGCCCAAACAGTGTTAGGAACTAACGGTGCCAAATACAAGCACCTCGATGTTGCAAAAAGTGTTGAACAAACTGACAATCCATTGAGTTTTTCTTTACGTAGAAATGACAAACTAATTGCAAACATTACTTTTTGTAAACGCCCTTTTGGCCTTTATTTACGTTATTTTGCCTTCGACAAGCGCTTTCAATCTAAAGGAAAGGCGCGCACTAATCAAAAATCCAGTTTAAAACAACAAATTGAGGCTGTCTTTCAACAAATTACAACCCAATTCCCGGGTAGTAAAAAGTATTGTTACGCTTATATTGATCAAAAGAATGTAAGGAGTAAATGGATGAGCGAAACATTTGGGTTCAAGACTAAAGCACAACTGGTTACTCAAAGTTTTAGTAGAATTTGGCCTAAAATATATAAGGGTTTTCAGCAGGAACAAATCAACCCTGAAATTTCGCAAATTATATCAAACACCTACAGCAAATACACTGCCTATTTTGAACACTTTTTTGAAAATGGGCGCTTTTATACGATCACAGACCAAGAAGGCAATAGACTTGCCTTTGCACAATTTCATAAAGTCCGCTGGGAAATACAACGTTTGCCAGGGAAATTTGGGGCGGTTCAAGTGAAATTACTTCCTTATATTCCATTGCTTAACAGGCTTATTCAGCCAAAAGCACATACATTTTTAGTTCCAGATATGGTATGCAACCCTTCAGGAGATATCCGAGATGTGCAAAAACTTTTTGAGTCTGCGCTTGCCTATGAAAACGCGCATTCTTTGCTCTGGTGGAACGACACAAGAGATGAGCGTTATATCGAAGCTAAGGCTTCTTTTAATTGGGGGCTACTGCACAAACTCATTGGCGTGGCAGCAGTAGATGTAGTTTTTAGAGGCGATTTTGAACCCAAACAACCCATTTTTGTGGTCGCTTTTGATATGGTATAATTACTCATAGGATAAAAACCTGGTGAGTATTAATTCCTTCATTCGCTTGTCAATTTGCGATTTTTCATTTTGATAATACTCAAATTCTGTCGTCGAAAACAAGCCTACGCACATACCAATTAACCTATAAACCAACACTGGGTTCTTAGAGAAAAGCAAGGCCAATTGGCTGCGTTTTTCAGCTTGATTTTTCAGGTCTTTTATTTTTTCAAAGTATGGATTGCATTGCCATTCGTTCACAAATAATTCATTTTGAAACTTCAATATGGGGCGCAAAACCTCATTTTGAAAACGCTCCAAAGAATTTGACTCAATGGCCTCTCTTTGAATAGTTGGTCTTAGTTCAAGGATGTGAAGGTCTCGGCTCATGCCTCTAGAGACAAATCTAAGAGCCGAATGTTCGGATAAAATTCTTCGAGGTAGGTTCGAAGGCGCTCCTCATCTGAATCAGTTGTAAAAAACAATGATTTACATTTAGGCAAACTTTCGGTGAGGCGCACTAGATAGCCTTTCATACCGGCGCGCATTTGCTCATCTAACCCTAAAACAACGAACAATTTTAACTTTTTGATATTGAAGCCATTCTGAAAATACAATTCTGCCATACGACGAGTCGTGCCTACAATGATTTCTGTTCCATCAAATAAGTCGTTTCGCTGTTGTAGCTTGTTGCCTTTTTCAACAATAAGATCAACAGTAAGGTCTTTAATTTTGGCAAACTGTGTGAAGGCTGCATAAATTTCTCGAGCTTGTTGATCATTAGTACAAAGCACTATTGCTCTTGGAGACCCCTCTTCGGGTTGTGGAACCGCATTTTGAATTAATGGCCAAAGGTTATTTTGGTATTGATCGGGTAATCCTGACACCAATAAATAAGGCAGAGATTGCAAGGTGTTTTGTATGCGTTCCATTATCAGGACTTTAATTTTGGATTAGCTAAATGCCTTTTAGCATCGCGAGATGTTTTCTTTTCAAGATTTTTCTCAAGTGCAGTATCGAGGTCAATCCCCGTTTGATTGGCAAGGCAACATAACACAAAAAGAATGTCTGCCATTTCATCTCCTAAATCTTGTGTTTTGTCGGTTTCTTTTTCTGACTGCTCACCAAAGCGTCTTGCCATAATTCGAGCGAGCTCACCTACTTCTTCCATTAAAATTGCGGTATTGGTAAGCTCATTGAAGTACCGTACCCCAAGAGTTTTAATCCAATAATCTACTTTTGCCTGAGCTTCTTTTATTTCCATATTACAAAGGTATCAAATCCTATCTTGATATGCTTACCTTTGCTATATATGGAAAAACTGAGCAATTTCATTAATGGGACCAACGTAGCCCCTTTAAACGGGCAATACATTGATAACTATGAGCCTGCAACAGGGCAAGTTTATTCACTTATCCCCGATTCAGATAGCCAAGATGTGGAGGCAGCTGTTTTGGCTGCACAAGCTGCTTTTCCGATTTGGTCTGAAATGGGTATTGAAGGGAGGGCAAAAGTATTAAGAAAGATATCCGAAGGCATAGAGGCAAACATAGAAATCTTTATTGCCGCAGAGTCTAAGGACAACGGAAAACCCTTAACATTGGCAAAAAATGTCGACATTCCTAGGGCTGTTTCAAATTTTCATTTTTTTGCCACTGCGATTGAACATTTTGCTTCTGAATCTCATCAGATGGAAGGGGTTGGCTTAAATTACACCACACGTAAACCAATTGGTGTGGTAGGATGTATTTCACCTTGGAATTTGCCACTTTATCTTTTTTCTTGGAAGATTGCCCCTGCGCTTGCCGCAGGCAATTGTGTTATTGCGAAACCTTCAGAAGTAACACCTTATACGGCCTACATGCTCGGTAAAATAGCTAAAGAAGCAGGTATGCCAGATGGCGTATTGAATATTCTTCACGGAACTGGGGCTCGTGTTGGCGATGCGATTGTGAAGCATCCCCAAATCAAAGCCATCTCTTTTACTGGTGGTACTAAAACTGGAGAATATATATCCCGAATTGCGGGACCCATGTTTAAAAAGTTGTCCTTAGAATTAGGCGGAAAAAATCCAAATATCATTTTTGCCGATTGTGATTTCAAAGAAGCGCTCAGCACAAGTATTCGCTCCTCTTTTGCCAACCAAGGTCAAATTTGTCTTTGTGGTTCGCGTATTTTTATTGAACGCCCGATATATGAGCAATTTAAAACTGCTTTTGTCGAGGCCATGTCTAAAAGTAAGGTTTCATTTCCCGAAGACCCTGAGGCTAAACTCGGTGCAATTGTTTCCGAGCCACACATGGAAAAAATTCTCAGTTATATCGAACTTGCAAAAGAAGAAGGTGGAACCATTCTTTGTGGTGGTAAAAGAAAAATTCTAAAAGGTAAGTATGAAAATGGTTATTATCTTGAACCCACCATTATAGAAGGCCTGCATTATTTGTGCCGAACCAATCAAGAGGAAATTTTTGGCCCTGTTGTGACGATTACTCCTTTCGATACGGAAGAAGAGGTGCTCACCATGGCAAATTCAACGCAATATGGCCTAGCTGCAACCATCTGGACTTCTGATCTTAAACGCGCACACCGAGTTGCCGAAAAGGTGCAAGCCGGAATTGTGTGGGTCAATGCTTGGTTAGTACGCGATTTGCGAACACCTTTTGGTGGTGTGAAGGCCTCTGGCGTTGGTCGTGAAGGAGGTTTCGAAGCACTTAGATTTTTTACCGAAGCCAAAAATATATTTATAAAATACTAGCCCATGAACAGGTTGTTTATGTTCTTATCGTTGATAGTTACAGGTCCAATTTGGGCACAGCTTAAGCCTTATTTATTTCAAATAAAAAGCGATACGATTATTCAATGGACCTATCAATTTGGTGATGAATTCAAGGCCAAAGAAGTGGATCTAACTAAATGGTATCCGCGTTATCCTTGGGGTGGATTACTCTTAGACCAAAGCCAGTGGGCAGTTCCTGAAATGCTTGAACAAAAAGACGGATGGTTAATTCTAAGCGCCATAGCATATGGTCAAAAAACTGCGGTTCCTAATTGGATGATCAATCAAGAGCAAGCAAAAAAACTGCAACTCGATGTAAAGAACGACTCTGTTAAATTGGATTATTTAACTTCTTGTATTTGGAGCATAGATACTTTTAAATATGGGTATTTTGAATGTCGGGCAATTGTGCCTTCGGGAAAGGGACTGTGGCCGGCATTTTGGCTTTTTGGGCAAAATGGGAAAGATGAAATAGATATCATGGAGTGCAAAGGCGAACGCCCATTCGATGTCCATGTTGATATTCATTTGCCTGAAAAAAAGGATTTTGTCAATACTAGATTCGGCTTTAAAAAAAATTGGGGAGGATGGGTTAAGATGCAAATTCCATTAATAAATGATACGGTTATCTTTTCAGGTGTATGGTTACCCAATTCACTCACCTATTTTGTGAATGGCAGGCCTATTTCGCATTTTGATGGAGACTTTTCTACCCCCATGAATGTAATTGCAAATCTCGCTGTTGCCAGAGATAATTACCCATTCAATCCCGGGCCCGATGAATTCACTCAATTTCCAGCTAGCTATAAAGTAGATTATATCCGAGTCTGGAAATTGGATGCATTGAATTCAAGTAAAAATTTAACGCAGTTGGGTCCAAGCTCATCCAAACCGATAAACCATAAGACAGACAAAATCATCAAAAAGAAAATTCCGCATGTTTATCCAAAAAAATTACTCCAGAAAGAATTGGGCTTCATTTCATTCATTCCCATTTCAGATAATAAATATAGAATTGAAACCAATGGCATTGAATCCTCTCAAATTGAATTGTTAATAGAGGACGTTCCTTTTCAATACATCGATATAATTGATTTTGGCACTCTTTCATTGGTTGACGACGTAATCATATCAGTTAATGGAATGAAATACACTTTTAATCCATTCAAATAAAGGAATCTATTTTTCTACAAAACGATAAGCAGCAACAAATTTAAGTGCATAATACACCTGTCTGTAATTAAAATCTCCAAATCGAATTGTTTTATTATCAAAGTCGGTAACGATATAAAAAGACTTCTCATTGGTAGTGTAGCCCCCAAGAAATCTTAAATCCATTCTCGGTGCAATTCCCATATTAAGTTTCGTATATGAAGGGGTTGCATATCCTTTAAATTGTAAAACAGGACCAAGCCCTAGCCATCCTCCAAATTGCCAATTCTTTATTTTATTTACATAGGCAAGCCCAGGTATTGCACCAAAATCAAATGCGTTAAGACTAGTGAGGGACGTTATTGAATTTTCCTGCACTTGTAATGGAATTGGAATCAATGGGCCCGCTTTATTAGTGGAACCAAAATAATTAATGGTGCCCTTGAGGTACAAAGTCAAAATCTCCTTATTATTTGTTGTAAACTTTCCAAAAAGTCCATTTACTGCAAAATCAGGATTTTTAAAATAACATGCATTAAGCGTAGCATTCAATGAATAGGTATCGGACAGAAGTTCATTTGGTGTTTTTAGGGCGAACCCAAATGTTGATTTGAATTGCAAATCGTACCAAATGCGTTTAAAAACTATATCGTAAGCAAAATTGAATTGTTTGGTTTTCCCATATTTGTCCGCTGGTCTAAGATTTCCAATTACTGGAAAACCCAATCTAATATGAATCCTATTATGGGCATAACCCAAGCCTAAAGTTGGGCCAAAATTATTTTTATATGCCAAAGAATATGCCGATTGCTCATCTGCAAAACCAATTGAAAACGGATTTACATTAAATCCTAAATCAGCATACATAGTAGGGTGCTGCCTAAAATTATTAATCGCCTTGGTTTGAGTCCAAACAATTAGATTGGCCCAACAGCAACAAAAACTAATGCACAACGCCTTGATCAAGCCCTAAAATAAAAGCATAAATTTTAGCACGCTCCAAACGTTCAGTGCTCCTGCCCGAACCACCCCCATGTCCAGCATCCATATTGCATTCAAAAATAAGTGCCGAATTGTTGGTGCGCAAGGTTCTAAGTTTGGCCACATATTTTGCTGGTTCCCAGTATTGTACTTGAGAATCATGATACCCTGATGTTACAAACATTGCAGGGTAATCCATGGCATGCAGATTATCATATGGAGAATACTTGAGTAAATAATAATAATACTGGGCTTCGTTTGGATTTCCCCACTCTTCATATTCACTAGTCGTTAGAGGAATTGTTTCGTCTAACATGGTGGTAACGACGTCAACAAACGGTACTTCAGTTACTATTCCTTTGAACAAATAAGGCGCCATGTTTGCAACAGCGCCCATGAGCAAGCCCCCTGCACTACCTCCGTTTGCATAAATGCGCTTAGGGTCACAATAATTCATATGACCCAAGAATTCAGCAGCATTAATAAAATCAGTAAATGTGTTGATTTTCTTATCAAACTTGCCATTTAAATACCATTCTTCGCCTAAATATTTACTTCCGCGAATGTGTGCAGTGGCAAAGACAAAACCCCTGTCGAGTAAAGAAACTCTTGTTGGGCTAAAAATATCTGGAATCGTATATCCGTAAGATCCATAACCGTACAATAGTAATGGGGCCTTCGGAAGCTCTGTTCCCTTTTTATACACAATACTTATCGGGATTTTTGTTCCATCATTGGCTGTAGCCCAAATTCGCTCAGAGGCGTAAGAGGAAGGGTCAAATTTCGGATCGCGCATTTTTTTCTCAAAAAAGATCTCCTGTTGAGCCGTTTTTAAATCATAAGACATTACCCTAGAAGGCGTTGTCATGGAGTTGTAAACATAATATATTTCATTGGCTTGATAATTGTCATTTAATGCCAGACCTAAATAATAGGTTTGGCCATCAACAGCAATATAACGCTCCTGACCATTAGCAATCTCTATTAATTTTAGTTTAAGTAAGCCTTCTTTTCGTTCTTCAATTAAAATAAATTCTTTAAAAACACTTAACCCTTCAAGTAGCACTTGACTATCGTGAGCAACTATTTGTTGACAATCCGCTAAATCATTCGGGATATTTTTAACAAATAGCACGCGATTGTTGATTGCATTGTCATTGGATAAAATGTAAAAACCATTCTCGTGGTGTTCTATTTCATAAATGTGACCGGCCTTCCGAGCCAAAAAGAGCAAAGGGTTCGCTTTTGGAAGATCTGCGTCAATTAAAAGCACCTCGGAGGTTGTAGAACTGTAGTTATTGATTAATATATATTTATTTGTAATTGTTTTATTTAAAGCCACACTGTATTTCTCATCTCTTTCTTCATATATGAGTTCATCGGAACTTTGAGGAGTTCCTAAATGGTGGCGATAAATAACAAATTCGCGTAGGGTCTGAGGATCTTTTTTAGAGTAATAAACAGTTTGATTGTCATTTGCCCAAACCAAATTGCCGCTGGTTTGGGTCAAGACATCGCTTAAATACTTTCCGTTTTTTCTAAAACGAATTTCATACTGTCTGCGACCCACGAAATCCTCACAGACCGCCAAGACTTGATTGTTAGGAGAAGGTACCCAACTTGCCAATTGATAAAAAGACTTCCCTTTCGCCCTTTGGTTTTCATCAAAAAATAGTTGCTCCTTTTTGTTTTCCTCCCAGCGATAAATTTGTTGATAATCCATCCCCTCTTTACTTCGTATTTGATATTGAAACCCATTGTACATAAATGGTGAACTGGTTTCATTTGGATCTATGCGCTGATTAAATTCATCGAGAAGTTCATTTACTAAAGGGTCTAGATCCTTAAAATATTTTTTTGCATATTGGTTCTCAGCCTCCAAGTAATCCAAAACTTGTTGGCTATCGCGTTCGCGCATCCAATAATATGGGTCATTGCGCTCATGGCCATGTTTTTCTAAAATATGGTCTTGGCGCGGTGCAATTGGTTCTTGAGCAATTAATTGTTGATACATAAGAAAGGAAATGCATATGAATACAAAGGTGTTTTTCATGGTTAGGTTTTGAAACAAAATTAGCGATATTCTGTCATGAAAAGGTTACCTTTGAAAAGTGAAGAAATTATATAAATTCTTACTTAACAAACTCCCTAGGCCACTTCTAATTCGTTTGAGCTATGTCTTTAGGTTGTTTGCCCCAGCATTATATCGCGGAAATGCAGTTAGTTGTCCAGTGTGTGAAAAATCATTCTCTAAATTTCTTTCCTACGGCTCCGCGGTGGCACATCGCGAAAATGTCTTGTGTCCTTATGACCTTACCTTAGAGCGCCACCGCCTTATGTGGTTATATTTAAAACACCACAGCAACTTCTTTACTCAAGAAAACCTTGCTGTATTGCATATGGCACCAGAACAGTGCTTTATTGATCGGTTCAAAAAACAAAAAAACCTAAATTACCTCACTGCAGATTTAGTTTCCCCTATAGCTGATATGCATTTCGATTTGCATCAAATCCCGCTCGAAAATGATCGGTTTGAAGTTGTTTTTTGCAACCATGTCATGGAGCATGTTGCAAATCCTATTCAATGCATGTCTGAACTTTTTAGGGTTCTTAAACCTGGAGGTTGGGCGATAATGCAAGTGCCCCAAGATTTCTCGAGGTCGAGTACTTACGAAGACCCTTCCATTATCACAGAAGCAGAAAGAGAAAAGCACTATTGGCAAAAAGATCATGTGCGTTTATTCGGCAAAAATTATCCCAGCTATTTAGAACAGGTAGGTTTTGTAACTCACATATTTGACTTGAATGCCAATTATAGCGCTGAGCAAATACAAAAGTACAGACTCATGAAAGAAGAAGTACTCTATATTTTTAAAAAACCTGAGCTATGAATTTATTAAAATTCCTGGTGCTTTGTTGTTTTTCGCTACCATTAAGTGCTCAAAAAAATGTGTTTCTAAATATAGCTCCGGTTTTTGAAAACCAAGCATTTTACTTGCTTCAAGACTATACTAGCAACGATGGAGTTAAAGTAGAAATTGAACATTTCAATTATTATTTGTCCGAAATAAAATTATTTCACGACGGTGGGCAAGCTGTAGAATTACAAGATCAAATATGGCTTTTAACGCCATCTCAATATAGCCTTTATCTAGGTTTTTTAAATGTCAATCAAATTGATTCTATAGTTTTTACGATTGGTGTGCCAAAACCATACAATACACAACAGGGGCTTCTTGCACAGGATATTTCCACATACCCTGAAACACATCCTTTGAGTTTTCAAAGTCCGTCAATGTATTGGGGTTGGGCCTTTGGCTATATGCATATGATTATTGGGGGCAAGGCAGATAGCAACAACGACAATATACCGGATGCCTATTTTGAATTACACAATCTTGGAAATAACAATCAACAAGAGGTGTCTTTGCCTTGTGTTCAAACTGATTTAGGCAATCAAATTGATTTAAATTTTGAGTGCCACGTGGATCGCTGGCTCAATCAAATGCCACTATCTTCAGTTGGTGTTCTTCATGGCGAAACTGGCCTCAATCAACAAATTCTTGAAAATGTAAACACCCAAGAGGTCTTTTTATTAAATGAGGAAGCGAGTTTAATCTCAAACGAAGCTCAAGGTTTGGTGAAATTGCTTCAAAACGACCAATCGATACAGCTGCTTTCTTCACAGAGCCAATTAATCACAGGGTTGCAGTTGTATTCAAATTCAGGGCAACAATTAATTAAGCAATCCTCATTGGGCTCCACAGTAAAAATAAATACGAACCAACTTCCTGCCGGATTGTATTTTTTAAAAGTTGAAATAAACAATTCAAAAATCGAATCACTTCGTTTTGTAAAACCATAATACATGTTGCGCTTTGTCGCTATTTCTGCACTAATTGTTCTGGGGTTTTTTGTGCTGCGTTGCGCCACAACACAAGACTTAAATCTAAGTGTTACAATTCCCGCTCCTAGCGATAATCTTCAGGATGATGCAAAAATTGAGTTAGGTCGAAAACTTTTTTTTGACAAACGCTTGTCTTTAGATGGAAGCATAGCATGTGCCACTTGCCATGATCCACACAAAGCTTTTTGCGATAACCGCACTAAAAGTATAGGAATAAAAGGTCAGCTTAGTGAACGAAACGCTCCTAGTATTCTCAACGCTGCATTTCTTAAAACAGCAATGTTTGATGCGCATTTACAGACCCTAGAATTACAGGTCATTGTTCCTATCCAAGAGCCGGTTGAGATGGGACACAACATGAAGGTTTTAATACAACAACTGCGGCAAATTCCCGAATACCAAAATGCGGCCAAAGCAATTTTCGGGCGTGATTTTGATGCTTGGGTTCTAACGAGAAGTATCTCAGCATTTGAAAGGAGTTTACTCTCTTTAAACGCGCCCTTTGATCAATTTATGGCCGGAAATAAAAAGGCTATGAGCAAAACGCAGCAAGCGGGTTGGAAGGTTTTTTCAGAAAAATTATATTGTACAAAATGTCATCCAGCACCTTATTTTACAACTTATGAAGCGGCCAACAATGGCATGTATAAAAGCTATAATGAGAAAACAGACAAGGGAAGATTTCGGATTCATCAAGACTCAAGCGACATAGGCAAATTTAAAATACCTTCATTGCGCAATCTCCCACTTACTTATCCATACATGCACGATGGAAGTCTTGCATCTATTGAAGATGTTTTGGTCCATTATCAAAAAGGAGGAAGTGGACACCTACTTCAAGACCCGCGCATTAAGGCTTTTAATTTAACCCCTAAAGAAAAAGAACAATTGCTCTCTTTTTTTAAGGCATTAATCGATACTTCTTATATAGGGAGAAATGGCTTTTAACCGGAGATTGCTTAACTTTGTTGCCACAAATTATTAGCTTATGCATCGCTCACACACTTGCGGAGAATTAAGATTAACCCATGTCGGATCAAAAGTAACCTTGGCTGGTTGGATGCAACGCTCCAGAGACCTCGGTGGGATGACTTTTATCGATTTAAGAGATCGCTATGGTATTACCCAATTGGCGTTCAATATGGAAACCAATGCAGTGCTATGTGAACAGGCGCGAAAATTAGGGCGAGAATTTGTAATTCAGATTGAAGGTGAAGTAATCGAAAGAAGTAGTAAAAACAAAAACATTCCAACGGGCGATATTGAAATAAACGTTTTTAAACTCAACATATTAAATGTAGCTAAACTCCCTCCTTTTACTATTGAGGATGAAACTGATGGAGGCGACGAACTACGGATGCAATTTCGCTACCTAGATTTGCGCCGAAATCCTGTATTGGAAAAATTGCGCTTACGAAATCAGGTTGCGTTAGAAACGCGAAATTATCTTGATTCCCAAAACTTTTTAGATGTTGAAACACCTGTTTTAATTAAATCTACACCCGAAGGAGCAAGAGACTTTGTTGTGCCAAGCCGCATGAATGAAGGTCAGTTTTACGCTTTGCCACAATCGCCTCAAACCTTCAAGCAATTGCTTATGGTGAGTGGCTTTGATCGCTACTACCAAATTGTCAAGTGCTTTAGAGACGAAGATCTACGTGCAGACCGCCAGCCAGAATTCACCCAAATTGACTGCGAAATGGCTTTTGTCGAGCAAAACGACATTCTCAACATGTTTGAAGGACTCATAAAGCATCTTTTTGAAACAGTTCGTGGAGTAAAGTTTGATGGCGCTTTTCCCCGCATGACCTATGCTGATGCCATGGAGCGCTATGGTTCTGACAAACCAGACATTAGGTTTGCCATGGAATTCATAGATCTCACAGCACTTGCACAACAAAGAGACTTTGTGGTATTTAACAATGCCGAATGTGTATTGGCAATTAATGCCAGTGGATGTAGCGAATATACACGCAAACAGCTAGACGAACTCACAGAGTGGGTCAAAAGACCCCAAATTGGCGCTTTAGGATTGGTATATGTCAAGTGTAATGCGGATGGCACTTTCAAATCTAGCGTAGATAAATTCTACTCAGAAGCTGACTTAAAAGCAATGGCTGAACGTGCTGGAGCACATGGCGGTGATTTGCTATTATTGTTAAGTGGTGAACTTTCTAAAACACGCAAGCAACTCAATGAATTGCGTCTGCATATGGGTTCAATCTTAGGACTTCGCAATCCAGAAGAATTTAAACCCTTGTGGGTTATTGATTTTCCGTTGCTCGAATGGGACGAAGAAAGCGGACGATACCATGCCATGCACCATCCTTTTACCTCCCCAAAACAAGAAGACCTCCATTTGATCGATACTGATCCAGGAAAAGTGCGGGCCAATGCCTACGACTTGGCAATGAATGGCGTTGAACTTGGTGGCGGTTCGATTAGGATTCACGATCGCAAACTTCAATCAAGGATGTTCGATTTATTAGGATTTAGCAAGGAGGAAGCCCAGGCACAATTTGGATTTTTAATGTCGGCATTTGAATATGGCGCTCCCCCTCATGGCGGACTGGCATTTGGCTTAGACCGTTTGGTGGCGACTATGGGTGGGTCAGAATCTATTCGAGATTATATTGCTTTTCCAAAAAATAACTCGGGCCGAGACACTATGATTGATGCTCCATCACCACTCAACGAGGGTCAATTAAAAGAATTAGGGCTAAAGCGCAACTAAGTTAGTTGTTAATTGTTGTCGTAATATGAATCAACAAATTGCTAAACTTCAGGAGGCATTAAACGCACACAGGGCTCAATTGCTTTCACACACAATTTATGGTCAAATAAAAAGTATTGAAGATTTTCAGTGCTTTATGGAAGAACATGTTTTTGCTGTTTGGGATTTCATGAGCTTACTTAAAACCTTACAACAAACTTTAACTTGTGTTGAGGTGCCTTGGGCGCCAAAAGGATCACCGCTTACCAGGCGCTTCATCAATGAAATTGTTTTGGGCGAAGAATCAGATATGGACAGTACAGGAAAAGTGCTGAGTCACTTTGAAATGTATTTAGAAGCCATGCAACAAATTGGGGCAAACACCTTGCCTATTTATCAGCTAACCGAATGGTTGTCTTATGGCAAAACACTTGAGGATGCCTTGTATCAGTTAGAAATCAAAGAAGAAACGAGGGCTTTTGTACGCTTTACTTTTGAAGTGATTGAAAGTCAGCAATTACATAAGGTTGCATCACTTTTTACTTTTGGCAGAGAAGAGTTAATTCCAGATATGTTCATAGAGATTTTACGCCAAATGCGAAACCAAGGACAAACTAATATTGATAAATTGCTCTTTTATTTAGAGCGTCATATTGAATTAGATGCTGCCGATCATGGGCCAATCGCCTTACAAATGATGGAGGAGATTTGTGGAAATGATCAAATTAAATGGCAAGAGGCTACTGAGGTTGCGATCATGGCACTAGAAAAACGCAGCGAGCTCTGGGATGGGGTTTTATCCAAACTTAACTCCAAGTAGCGCCATCCTTGGTATCTTTTATGACAATGCCCGCCTTGGCCAAGCCGTCTCTAATTTGATCTGAAGTTGTCCAGTTTTTGTTTTCACGCGCTTGTTGACGCAAGTCCAATACCAAATCCATTACTGGTGCCAAACGAGTTTCAGCGTTTTGACCTTCAGCTTTTAGGCCAAGAATATCATAAACAAACAGCGTTAAAGCATCTTTTAATTTCTTTTGATCAACACTAGAAATTTGTGCATTGCCATCTTTGACAAGATTAATGTGTTTTATTGCTTCAAACAATTGTGCTACTAAAATTGGTGCGTTAAAGTCATCATTCATTGCCTTATAAAAAGATTGGATTAAGGCCTCTACGTCGAACGAAGAAACTGAGGTAGGTAGGTTCTCTAATGTTTTGAGCCCTTCCATCAAACGGGTGTATCCTTTCTCGGCTGCATTGAGGGCATCTTCGGTAAAATCTAAGTTACTTCTGTAATGTGCTTGCATCATAAAAAACCGCACTACATTGGCAGAATAAGCCTTTTGGAAAAGTCCTGTTGTACCGTCGAGAATTTGTTTGGGCAAAAAGTAATTTCCAAATGACTTGGACATTTTTTGACCATTGACATTGAGCATGTTGGCATGCATCCAATAACGTGCTGGGTTGCATCCATATGAACCGCAGCTCTGTGCAATTTCATCTTCATGATGGGGAAATTTTAAGTCCATTCCGCCACCGTGAATGTCAAACTCCTTACCTAAATACTTGGTGCTCATTGCCGTACATTCTATATGCCAACCAGGATTTCCATTTCCCCATGGCGAACGCCAAATTTGCATATCTTCCGGATTGGCCTTTTTCCAAAGTGCAAAATCGGCAAAAAAACGTTTTTCATCTTGTGAGTTCAAGGCTCTAGTTTCGGTTTCGAGCTCATCTACCTTTCGACCACTCAGGATTCCGTAATTGAAATCTTGCATATAACGACGTGTATCAAAATAGACAGAGCCGTTTGTTTCATATGCATAACCATTGGCCATTATTTGCTCAATGATCTCAATTTGTTCTTGAATATGCTGGGTGGCTGTAGGCTCAATGCTAGGTGAAAGTAAATTATAAATACGTTGTAATTCTTGAAATTTTACAGCGTATTTATAGACAACTTCTAAGGATTGCAATTGTTCGGCCTTGGCAGCCACACCTATACTGTCTATTTCTTGTCCTGAAGAATTTGTGATGTGGCCTGCATCAGTAATATTACGAACGTACTTAACATCAAATCCCAGATGCAATAAATAACGGTAAATCAAATCAAAATTGATGAACGTTCGCATGTTGCCCATATGTGGTTCGCTGTAAAGCGTAGGGCCACAAACGTACATACCAATTTTACCTTTTTTTAATGGAATAAAGGGTTCTTTTTGGCCTTTTAAGCTATTATAAATACTCAACTGCTCTTGTTGCACTTTCATTTTTAGGCTTGTTGATACAAATTTAGCCAAATTTACGGCATCATTTTTGCTAAGTTTGTGACATAATTATGTTTTATAAATTCTTTATAGCCTTGCTTGTTTCACTTGGTTTAAGCCAAGACATACCTTATGCGGTAATTCAACGCGGTATGGAAAGCAATGATGCGCATGCCATTATTCAATTAGCCAAGGATAAAATGATACTTCAAGTTCCTGGCTCTGATGGTGCATATCCGCTTTCACAGGCAGAAATGGTTTTGAATAGTTTTTTTCAAAAAAATCCCAAAGGATCTTTCGTTTTCAGATATAAAAACACAAAGTCGGCCTCAGGAACAGGTACTGCTATTGGGTCTTATAATTGTAAAATGAATAGCTTTCGCTGTACTTTTCAATTTCGAAATGGCAAATACGAATCAAAACTAGAAAGTCTTAGTATTGTAAAAGAATAATACTAAACCTTTTGGCTACGGTTTTCTTTTAATGTATTAAAGAAGATGATTCCATAGCCAATTGCTAGCATCAAATGGAATGGCACCATACCCAAATCACCATAGATGGCGCGATTTACTGCTGTAAATCCAAAGGTCAACATAAAAATCCCTTCTAAAATATTAATAATCGACAAGCTCTTTTTATCGTATTTATTTCCCTTGAATTCATCCTTCTTTGCCACATTGAATTTAGGCGTTCGGACAAATGAGCTCTTTATGCCAAGGTATCCCTCAATAACGGCAACTGCATTACTTAAGCCCAGCGCCATTGACACTGTTAAAAACTGAACAAAACGCCCTAAAAAGCGAAATAAATCACTAAAGAAATTTCCTTTTTTATCGCGAAATGCATTCCAATAATAAATTGCTAAGAAGATTGTGCTTGAAAAGAAAAACATCCCAAATTTGATATAAATATTTAAATCAGAGAAGGAATCCTTTATGTGCAAAATAGGCAAACTAAGTATTGAAAGGATTAGGATAAAGACGAACACCGATGAATTAAAAAGGTGTGCTAAACCATGCATACGGTCACTGAATTTTATCCCTTTGGTTGTGACCAATCGTTTCCACATTTTAATAAATACTTCCGCGCCACCTTTCATCCAGCGGTGCTGCTGGCTTTTCAGAGCAGACATGGTTATAGGTAATTCTGCTGGTGATTCAACCTCCTCTAAATAGACAAAGCGCCAACCTTTCATTTGGGCTCGGTAACTTAAATCGAGATCTTCGGTGATGGTGTCGTGTTCCCAACCACCAGCATCGTCAATAGTGGCACGGCGCCAAACACCAGCTGTCCCGTTGAAGTTAATGTAATGCCCACTGGCATTGCGGCCCCCTTGCTCTATGGCAAAATGCCCGTTGAGTCCGAAGGCTTGTAATTCTGTAAGTAAGGAATAGTTTTTATTTAAGTGCCCCCAACGTGTTTGCACCACACCAACCTCATCTGAATTGAAATATGGTATCGTTCGCAGTAAAAAATCTTGCGTCGGCATAAAATCTGCGTCAAAGATTGCAATGAATTCGCCTTCCACTTTATCCATAGCGGCATCCAAAGCCCCTGCTTTGTAACCTGTTCGGTCTACGCGATGCACATGTTGTATGTTAATACCGCGAGCAGCCACTTCAGCACATTTATTGGCAATGATATCCTTTGTTTCATCGGTAGAGTCGTCGAGAACTTGAATCTGAAATTTATCGCGCGGATAATCCATTAAAGCTACCGTTTCAATAATGCGTTCTGCCACATACATTTCATTGAACATAGGCAACTGAACCGTTACTTTAGGTGCATTGACTATGTCAAAAGCAGGCGTTTGACGACTTTGTTGTTGTTTTTTGTTACGAATGTATGCAACGGCTAAACTCAATTGTATTAAACTATAAAAGAAAATCAGCACCAAACACAAACCATAAATCACCAATATTATTTTGGCAGTAAAATGAGCCCAAAAATGTTCGGTGCCATGAAAATCTCCCCAATTAAAAAGCCATGAAACCTTTAATCTGGCTTCAAAAGGTTGAGATTTACTAAATGTGTAATGAATTAAATGTTCTTTAGAATTGGTTTCAAAAATTGGAAATGTCTCCTCCCGATAGTCCTTGTCTACGAGCTTTAATTGTAGTTTTCCAATGGGGACATTTCTAAAAGTGAATTTGCCATTGTCATCAGTTTCTACCGTAAATACTTCGCCGCTAAGCAATGATTTAAGTTGTAATTCTACCTCATCTGCAGCACTTTTGGTCTTGGAATCTATAATAAAACCTTCAATCTTTTTTGTTTTTGGGCCTGTAAAGCTCTTGTTAGCAAAAACAGGGCTAACAAAAAAAGTGAGTAGAATGCTAAGCAGTAGTTTATTCATGAGTTAGGCATCAGGGTTATAAAATAAAGAACAAAGATAGATTTATTCTTTCATTAAGGTCATCTCATCTACTAAGTGTTTCGCTCCAGAGTAGATATCCATTACCCAAAGCACATAACGAATATCCACCACTATATTTCGACAGCGATTAGAATCAAATATATAATCACTCATGGTGCTCTCCCAACTGCGGTCAAAATTGAGCCCCATGAGGTAGCCGTTTTTATCCAATACAGGAGAGCCCGAATTGCCTCCTGTGGTGTGGTTAGAGCCTGTAAAACACACCCAAAGATTGTTTCCTTGAGCATAAGGGCCATAGTTTTTGGCTGCATGCAGTTCGAGCATTCTTGGCAACAACTCAAAGTCAGGGTTGCCGGTATTGTATTTGGCTACTATCCCATCAAGAGTGGTGTGTTCGGTATAACGCATACCGTCTGTTGGTGCAGAACCCTCCAACTGGCCGTAGGTAATGCGCAAGGTAGAATTGGCATCAGGCCAATGTTTTTGCAACGGAAACATGACCTGTTTTCCCTCAACATAGACTTGCATTTGGTTATTTACTCCTGTTTGAAAAGAGCGATAAGCAGGAACAACCTCATTTCGAAAAGGATTAAAAAAAGCGTAAAAATGAACAAAACCAGGGTCTTTTTGGAGTTTTTTGATCGATTTTTCATTAAAATCGGTCAAAAATGCCAAAAATCGTTCTTGGTTTGTAAACACAGATTTGGAATAAATTTGTGCTGTAAGTTGGTCTAAATTGTTATTGGTTAATTTTTGTTCGGTTTGGTTTAAATAGAGCTTGGTGAGCTTGTAAAATATTTGGCGGTCAATATCAACATTGTAATTTTTAAAAAAGCCGTTAGCACTAGTAATGATCTGATCTAACCTATTTTTTAATTCACCAGAGGCTACATAATCTTGATAATTCGATTCCAAATCTTCTAGGCCGCGCACAAGTTTGAAATACTCAGACCCAACTAAAAAATACTCTATCCCCATGGCATAATTGAACTCAGACTTGGTGCCTTCGGCCATCATGTCGTTTAAGGTTGAAAGTGCCACAGCATATTTTGCCCACTCTGGCTTACTAATAGCCATTTCTTTGTATGCCTTTTCATAATCTTTTTTAAGTTGTATTGCATTAAGATTTTCCAAACCTTCAATTTGACCAATCCATTTTTTCCAAGCATTGGCAATGCTCGCTTGTTTGGCTGAATACTGAATGCGCGTTAAATCAGAAGCCTTCATGCCCCCATCAATGACTTCCAAGGATTGGTTGCGCATTTCAATGCGCGCCGGGCGTTCTTTTTCAATGATGAACTTAAGGTATTCCGATACCACATGCTGTTCGGTCATACCCGGAAAACCATAAACCATCGTAAAATCTCCTTCTTGACGGTTTTGAAATGAGATAGGTAAGTAGTGCAATGGTTTGTAGGGTTGGTTATCTTGAGAAAAAGCAGCGGGCAAATTGTCTTTGCCAGCATAGATTCGAAATACAGAGAAATCGCCGGTATGGCGCGGCCACACCCAGTTGTCTGTATCACCACCAAACTTGCCAATCGAGTTGGGTGGAGTGCCTACAAAGCGGACGTCGGTAAAAGTTTCTTTCACCATCAAATAATAATCATTGCCATAGTTAAAAGGCTTTATTTCAGCCTCGAAATGCGTTCCGGCAATGGCTTCTGCCACCAACTTTTTGATATTTGCATTGATGGTTGACAGATCTGCTTTTGAGCTCGTGCCGGCAAAAACAGCAGCCGTTACATCCTCAATGCGCACTATGCGCGTTGCTGTTAAGCCCGGATTGGGTAACTCTTCTGCCAAGTTTTTGGCCCAAAAACCATTTTTTAAATAATCATGCTCAAGTGAGCTGTGCGCTTGAATCTGGCCATAACCACAATGGTGATTGGTCAAAAGCAAGCCTTTATCAGAGACCAATTCTGCAGTGCACCCTCCTCCAAACTGAAAAATCGCATCTTTTATACTTGCATTATTTACACTGTAAATATCTGCCGCACTCAGCTTCATGCCCTTGGCTTTCATGTCGTCTTCAAAGGCGGCAATCAAAGAAGGAATGAGCATGCCTTCTTCGGCAAATAAAGGCTTGAAAGTGAAAATAGCAGAAGCAAAAAAGATGAATAAACGCAGTTTCATAACACTAAAATTTAGGTTACGAAGGTAGGGAATTATTTACCGATACAAAACTTAGAGAAGATGGTGCCGAGGATGTCTGTGTCAACATCAATCTGGCCGGTAATTTGCCCTAGATGGCGCATGGCCTCGCGGATGTCCATGGCGATGAAGTCGGCGGTGGTTTGGCCGTCGAGGCCTGCTTGGGCGCGTTCGAGGGCAGCTGCAGTAAGCTGAAGAGCAGCATGGTGGCGTGCATTAGAAACGATGGTTTCATCTTGGATACTGAAGTCACCGAGGGTGAGCTCCACCAAGATATTTTTAAGCTCTGTGATTCCTTGTCCGTTAAGCGCGCTAATGATAAGTGCTTCTTCGTTATTGTTGGGTATCAAAGAGCTTAAATCTGCTTTGTTTAAAATCAATAATATGTTTTTGTCAGGATGCAGCGTCTTTAAGGACTTTACCCACTCCATCGTTTCTTGGAGATTCGCGGCATCGCCGGAGTCGGCTAAACAGAGTACAATTTTAGCTTGTTCAATTTTTTGTTGGGAACGCTCAATGCCCAGGGCTTCGATAGTTTCTGAAGTTTCACGAATTCCGGCCGTATCAATCAAGCGAAACTGGATGCCTTCGATATTCAAAACTTCTTCAATGACATCTCGGGTGGTGCCGGCAATGTTCGAAACAATGGCGCGTTCTTCGCCCAGTAATTGATTGAGTAAGGTGCTCTTGCCAGTGTTTGGAGCGCCAACAATTGCTACTGGCACCCCATTCTTGATGGCATTACCCAATTCAAATGAGGCCGCCAAGCGGCGCACCATTTGCAATACTGAAGCAACTAGCTGCTCTAGTGAGCTACGGTCGGCGAATTCTACATCTTCTTCACCAAAGTCGAGCTCGAGCTCAATGAGGGCCGCAAAGTTGATGAGCTGTTCTCGCAGTTGCTGCAGCTCTGAAGAAAAGCGGCCGCGCAATTGCTGCAGGGCTACTTGATGGGCCTTTTTGGACTGTGCTGCAATGAGGTCTGCAACGGCTTCGGCCTGCGAAAGGTCCATACGGCCATTTAAAAATGCGCGCTTAGTGAACTCTCCAGGCTCGGCCATGCGGCAACCTACCTCGACCAAACGCTGCAAAAGCAATTGCTGTATATAAGGCGATCCGTGGCAGGCAAGTTCTACGCTTTCCTCGCCAGTAAAACTCTTGCCGTGATCAAAAATGGTAGCCAAAACCTCATCAAGGCGTTCTCCGGAAGCTGAAAGCATCCAGCCCAGATGAACTGTGTGGCTTGGCAATGAACTGAGATCTTTAGAAAAAGTCTTAGATACTAATTGTTTGGTGTTGACTCCAGAAACACGAATTACTGCAATGGCACCCACGCCATTGGCTGTGGCTAAAGCACAAATTGGATCGGTGTGGAGCTCACGCATGTTACAAAGTTACACAATAATATTCCCTACCTTTGTTTCAAAATCAACACAATATGTCACTCCAAGAAGAAATTCAACAAATATTATCTCAATTAGGCATTCAGGCAAACAACCAAGGGGCCTCTACAGGTGCCCATTGGTTAGCAACCAACGGTGCAGAAATTACTTCTGTTTCACCGGTAGATGGTTCAGTTATTGCAAATGTTACTATGGCCACCGAAGCACAATACAATCAAGTTATTGAAAAAGCACAAAGTGCCTTTTTAGAATGGAGAATGGTTCCTGCGCCCAAACGCGGCGAGGTTGTTCGCCAGCTGGCTGAGCGCATTCGTTTTTACAAAGAGCCACTAGGTAAACTTGTTTCTTATGAAATGGGTAAGTCTTTACAAGAAGGTCTAGGAGAAGTACAAGAAATGATAGATATCTGCGATTTTGCAGTGGGTTTATCGCGCCAACTTTATGGCCTAACGATGCACTCAGAGCGCCCCGGCCACCGCATGTATGAGCAATATCACCCGTTGGGAATTGTCGGTATCATCTCGGCATTCAACTTTCCAGTAGCTGTATGGAATTGGAATACAGCCTTGGCATGGGTTTGTGGAGATGTTTGTGTGTGGAAACCCTCTGAAAAAACCCCACTGACAGCCATTGCTTGTCAACACATTACTCAAGAAGTTTTTGCAGCAAATGGGGTGCCTGAAGGTGTATCGAATATCATCATTGGGGATGCGCAAATTGGTAAGCTCATGGCCAATGACACACGCGTACCCCTCGTATCTGCAACTGGCTCTACCCGAATGGGCAAATCAGTTGGTGCTGCAGTTGGCGAACGCTTAGGCCGTTCTTTACTAGAATTAGGAGGCAACAATGCCATCATTATTACACCTTCAGCAGATTTAAAAATGGTGGTGCCTGGAGCCGTATTTGGGGCTGTAGGTACAGCCGGCCAACGTTGTACCTCTACCCGGCGCTTGATCATTCATGAATCAATCTACAATAAAGTTAAAGATGCATTAGCAGCTGCATACAAACAATTGCGTATCGGAAATCCGCTCGATCAAAATAATCACGTTGGGCCTTTGATTGACCAAGATGCCGTAAATAATTATTTAAATGCTATTGAAGCCGCTCAAAAAGAAGGCGGAAAAGTGCTTGTTGAGGGTGGTGTTCTTGCAGGAGAAGGTTATGGGTCTGGATACTATGTAAAGCCTTGCATCATTGAAGCTGAAAATCATTTTGAGATTGTTCAGCATGAAACTTTTGCCCCAATTTTATACATCATGAAATACAGCGGTGGAGTACAAAATGCCATTGCTATTCAAAACGGGGTGCCACAAGGGCTTTCGTCTGCCATCATGACCAATGACCTTAAAGAATCGGAGGCATTCCTGGGGGCGGCTGGTTCAGACTGCGGTATAGCAAATGTAAATATTGGTACTTCCGGAGCAGAAATTGGTGGAGCTTTTGGCGGTGAGAAAGAAACCGGCGGCGGCAGAGAATCTGGATCAGACGCCTGGAAAATTTATATGCGCCGACAAACCAATACGATCAACTATTCTGATTCCTTACCGCTAGCACAAGGCATCAAATTTGATTTATAAATTACGCTATGAATTAAACAAAGAGGGTGCTGAGTCTCCTTTTTTGTTTTTGTGCTTGACTATTAAAAATCTAGCGGAAATAAAAAAGGTGTTGGAGTTAAAAGTATTATTGTTTAAAGCATAAAAGGGCGTTAATAAATACATCCCAGTCTGCACGTGTAGTTTCCACACTTTGATGCCTATACTTGGGCAAACGCCAAAACGAATTTGATGTAAATCAGTTCGGGCCGCAGCGCTTAAACCATACGTAAAATCAACATTTCCTGTGCGTCGCCAAAAGCCAATATCGTAGCCCAATACTGGGTTTAACCTTGATAAATCATAAGTAGCATTGAAGCCATGATATACGGAAAGTAAATTTGATTTTAAAAAAGACTCTTGTTTTTTACGCTGTAATTCCCATCCGTACTCGAAAGTATAGAAACGCCCACTTTGCAAACCAAAATAAGTCCCCGATTTTATGGTTTGTTTTTCTAACGGAAGTGGCGTGATGATAGGTTTAGCTATAAAAGAGGTGCAGGTAAAAATTAACCAGGCAGTTAATGTGTGTTTAACTATTTTGCTTTTCATGTTTTAATTTTTCTTTGGCTTCTTTTAAAAATGAATTAAACATAAGCGATTCACTTACTTTGGGTATGGTGGTTTGCAGCATCTCGGTATAAAACGGTATGGCCATAGAAGTGTTACGGTTCGATGATGAAATAATGCGCTCGTCTGGATCATTTGACAATACATAAAGTAGAATAGTGGCTGTTAGATATATCCATTGCACGATGCCAAGTATAGCCCCTAATAGCTTATTTAAGACAGATAGTTTTATCAACTTCATTGTTTTATCAATGATTTGTCCAATAAAATAAATACTTGCGCCTATGACCAAAAAAACAATAATAAAAATTGTTGGGTTAAGCGTGCTTTTTGACCAACCAACATACTTTTGAGAAAGTATGACAAGCGTATCTGTATATTCAAAGGCAACGAATAAACCCAAAATAACGGCCAGAAAAAAAAACAAAGCCAAGATTAAGCCATGAGTGTAGCCACGATATGCACCAAATACCAAGGGAGTAAAAAGTAAAACGTCAAACCAATTCATGGGTGAAAATTAACGGAAAGTTCGTAATCTTGCGCTATGCTTAGCCCCTTCAACGACGATTTTTTTATGAAACAAGCTTTTTTGGAGGCGCAAAAAGCTTTTGATGAAGATGAGGTCCCTGTAGGAGCAGTAATTGTCTGTAAAAATCAAATCATTGCCCGAGGGCATAATTTGACCCAAAAGCTTAACGATGTAACGGCGCATGCAGAAATTCAGGCAATCACCGCTGCAGCGCAATATTTGGGAGCAAAATACCTAAAAGAATGCGTCCTTTATGTTACCTTAGAACCTTGTTGTATGTGTGCCGGTGCACTTTATTGGTCACAGATTGAAAGGGTTGTATTTGGTGCGAGGGATGGTAAGCGCGGAGCAAGTACAACTGGAGCAAGTTTATATCATCCTACGACCATCGTAGAAAATGGCATAATGGAAGCTGAATGTAGTGAACTTTTAAAGACTTTTTTTGCAAAAAAGAGATAACATTCTTCGCCCGTTAGTCATAGAGCGTATCGTGTAAAATTTCCAGGGTCTTATTTAAATTAAATCCAGCTATATGATGCTGAGCGTACAGATTTAAAATGTTTAAGCCTTCTTTATAAACTGAAGTCGGCCAAGATGCTGGCACAGATTGGGGCCAAAATTGTGCTTTGATAAACGTTATTAAATCTCTATCATTTACGCTCGAAGCTCCCCCTTGAGATGGATGACAAAAAGTACCTCTTTGATAATCGAAAAACTCAGCACTATTATCCTCTATAAGTGGCGTGTAGCCCAAATGCTTTAAATATTGGGCTAAAAAAAGGGTGGGAAATAATTTTTCTGTTGTGGTGGTTTCTAAATCAATAAGTTGGTTTCTCAGAAAATAAAACAGCTTTTCATCTGCTCCTTGATAGCGCAAGGTTTGCTTTAAAACATCGGTCATGAAAAATACCAAAAGCACCTTTTGTGGTTTTTCATAGAGCGCCTTTGGGGTCCAAGCAAAGTCTAATTGGTCAATGATTCCTAGATCAGATTCTGGCCTTTTAAAATGACTAAACTCATATAATCCTAGTTGATTTATCGCTTTTCTTTTCTTGAGCGCTCCTTTAAAAATAAAAGCGCCAAATCCTTCCTTGAGGGTATAAAAATGAACAATAAGACTACTCTCAGAATAAGCATGTTTATCAATTAATATGCCCAATTCTTTAAACTTCAATTTTAATATTTTTAAGCAAAGACTTTAATCTTCGCGTCGACCTCTGTTAGTTCAGACCAAGTTCCCATGTAGGTAACAGCCCTCACTTTTCTGTTATCTATCCAAACGTATTCCTGGCCGTCTTTTATTCTGGGTTTGTCCATGACCAAACCATGGTATTTGAATCCATTATTTTTAAGCCAAAGTTCAGTAATATCTCGGTCTTTTGCCTCACGAGCCGTAAAAAAGGTTATGATGTTCCCTTCATCATACCAATTATTAATTACCTCTCTGGAATTTGGGAAAACTTTTGCGCCCGCATACAAATGACTCTCTTCATTTTTAATGTCATCACAAATAGTACCATCAATATCGATAAGAAAGATTTTAGTGGGGCTCTCTTCCTCTAAATGTAATTTTGCTACAACGGCATGCTGTATTTGCGTTTGATCACTGACCTTACAATTGGGTTCAATTTCAAATTTTACTTCGGATCCTTCGCTTATTGCAAAACGGCCACTTACAATCTTTTTAATTGATAAATCGCTAACCTTATAAATTCCCGTTTCGCTTTCAATAAACCACCCCTCTTCGCTATTGGGTAATTGGGGGTCTACTAACTGATAACTTAAAATTCCCTTCATATTTTGTAATAAAATACAAAGTTAAAAGGAATTCCATTCTAGTTAATTGCCTCTGGCCCTAAAGTCTATTTTGTAATAGAAAATAGGGAAAAAGCCTAGCTGTGTTTTTTCAGAATAAGGCAAGAAAGTTCCATTCTGCTCCGCTAAGAAATCTTGGGTTGTTAGAGGTGGTCTATAGGCTAAAGTGAGCAAGTTTTTTGTTCCTAAAATATTCACTAAGTCTAAGCCAAACTCATGTGTAACGCGGTCGGCATTTTTACGCCAAGAAATTTTGAGGTCTGCACGGAAGTAATCTTTGAATTGAAGGTCATTAAACATTGAATCTTGGAATATTATTTCCTTCATGTCATTGGTAGTTTGAATGTCTACGAGGCCATAGCGCTTTCCGCCTGCAGCCGTAACTTTTCCACCAATACCAATAATACTACGCTCACCTACTTTAAATTCTTTTCCGCCTAAGAAATTCACCACATATTTTCCATTATAGGATGTATTTCTCCATACCATGTCAGAACCTCTATATTGCGAATTGTAAACGGTTCCAGAAAACAAGAAAAAGAATGATTTGTCAAAATATTTTTGAACTGTGAGCTCCAAACCATAATTATAGCCATCGCCAGTATTTTGCAATTGGTCAACGAATAGTCGTGAAAAACCACTACCAACATTGATCATTGAAAAAGATGATGGCACAACGGTTACCGGAATATTATATAGGTATTGGTAGTAGGCCTCTGTTTTGATATTAAATCCTTTATTGAATGATTTTTCATAACCAAAACCCGAATGCGCGCTGCGAGAAAAATCCATATTCGCATTGTTATTGGGATTATTCGTGCCAGGTAATAATTTATAGGCATAAGTATAATAGGGTTGAATCATGCTGTGCAATCCGCCTCCAGCAAAAATAGACTGTCCGTTACCCATGCGATATTTCCAACCTACACGTGGCTCAAATGGACTCACACTACTAGATAGGGTAAAATACTGTGCGTGTACCCCTGCTGTAAAATCCATTTGGTCTGAAATTCGCCATTTCCATTGTACAAAAGGCTGAATTATAGCGGCTTTTCCTTGATAATTCCAACGCACCTGATAATTATCAGCAACATCTAAATCATATAAACAGGAATCTAAGAAATTCATTGATACGACATCAAAACTCAGGCCTGCCTTAATCAAATGCTGCTTACTAAATTTATGATTCAATGCCGTGTAGCCACTAATTTTTTGCACCTTAAAATCATAGGCCATCATTGGATAAATGGTATCGAAAATAATTTCATTGACTAGGGTGTCTAAGCGTCTGTTGTATAAATAATTATGGTTTGACCTTTGGTTTTCTTGACTAAATGCCAATGTAGAAGAAATAAAGGTATTTTCGTTTATGCTCTTTTTATAATTGAGACCCGTCGTGGTCATGCTCGTGCCAAAATATTGATCGCGATCGCCCTCACCATAGAGATCTTCAGTATATTGTTTAAACCCAGATATTTCAATGGCAATATCTGAGTTGCCTCCAAGACCAAAAAATGCCAATTGCCCGCCGTTCTTAAGTACCCAATTAAACTTAAAAGCACCGTCATAGTATTTTGGTATGGCGTCTGTGCCTAAATTAATGTTCAATTTTTGGAAAATGGTAAGGGTTGAATAGCGCCCCATTACAAGATAGCTCGATTTGTTGTTTTTGCTTAAAGGCCCCTCAGCTAAAAATTCAGTGCCCAATAAACCAAACTGACCCGTAAATTCATGTTGGTTATTGTTCCCATTTCTAAGTTTAAGATCAAAAACGCCAGATAAACTATTTCCATATTCAGCTGGGAATGCACTCATAAAGAAATCAGAATTTGCCAAAATTTTATTGTTCAATAATGATACAGGGCCTCCGGAAGTTCCAGATATGGCAAAGTGATTCGGATTCGGTATATCGATTCCCTCAACACGATAAATGACACCAAGCGGTGAATTTCCTCGAACAACGATGTCATTTCTCGAATCGTCGGCACCATTGACACCTGCAAAATTGGAGGCCATTCGAGCTGGGTCCATGCGCGAGCCCGGGTAGCGATTGGTCTCTTCCACACTAAATTGCTGCGCTGACAATACGGCCATTTCGTTGAGCACCTCTCCTTGTTTGCGGCCTACAACACGAACATCTTGTTTTTCTGAAACCTTCTCTTGCAATGGAATTTGCACGATCAATTCACGGCCAGAGGTCACCTCAACAGTAAGTTCGCGTGGATCGTAAAAAGGTGCCGTAGCACTCAGTTGGTGTTTGCCAACAGGGACTTTTAGAATTGAAAACTCACCCGTCTCATTGGCAGCGGACATATATTTTTGATTGTCTACCTCAATAAGAACTTTAGCTCCAGTTAGTGGGAAATTTGTTTCACTATCAAAGACCTTTCCACGTACAGTTTGGGTGGGTAATTGCGCCAAAACGCTAAATGGCAAAACACAAATGAATACTTGTAATAGTTTATTCATGGCACAGAATTTGAAACGAATATAGAGAAAATTGTTTTAATGCATTCAAATGAGAAGTTTTGCACGGTTTTTGTCCTTTTAGGCAATATGATTAACTTTATAAAAAAATAACATGAAAACTATAGCTCTTTTTTCCATGCTCGTTTTGGCGCAACTTAGTTTCGCTCAAAAATCGACTCTAAACTGGTATACAGACATTAATAAAGCGTCAGCTGTTGCAATAAAAGAAGGGAAACCCATGATGCTTTTCTTCACTGGTTCTGATTGGTGCGGATGGTGCCATAAACTGCAAAAAGAGGTGTTTAATACTTCTGAATTTGAAAATTGGGCAAAGGATAATGTGATCTTAGTAGAACTCGATTTTCCAAAAAATAAAGTTCAGACAGAGGCCATTAAAACTCAAAACCGCAATTTGCAACAACAATTTGGGGTAAGAGGTTATCCAACTTGTTGGTTTGTTCGACCAGATAAATCCAACAATAGCGCCAACAACCTAAGCCCAGTAGGGTCAAAAGGGTATGAATATGGCGGACCAACAAATTGGATCAGCGGCGCAAAGTCCATGTTAGATGCCAACTAGTTTTCTAGTTTTATTTCTGAAAATTCGTCGTAATTAAAACCCCTGGATGCCAAGAAGCGATATAGCTTTTGCTTGCGTATCCAGGGGTCTTTTTCTTTAGACAGGTCCTTGTACTTACGCTCGGCCAACTCTTGTAAAATGCCAAAATAATTCTCTTGTTCATACATTTGTTCCAGTGCTTCCTTGATTAATTCAGGTGCTATTCTTTTTAATTGTAGTCCCTGCTTGATTTTATTTACTCCCCAATGCTTGATACGCAATTTACCTGAGGCATAGGCTGCTGCAAAGCGTGCATCATTTAGAAAATTATTGGCTCGAAGCTTTTCTAAAATAAGCTCCGTTTGTTCTGCATTGGCACCCAAGCGATTTAATTTCTCTACAACTTCTAAACTACAGCGCTCTTGATAAGCACAAAATGCCTCAGATTTCTGAAGCATTTGTGTGATGTCGTAAGCGCGTGGCGCCTCCATTTATAATGGAATTTCGTTATTTTCTTTGTCTACAAAGGCATATTGTAACAAGTGATGAGCGGTTACACCTCTTACAGGAACCCAAGTTTTAAATTTAAAAAACCACTTCAATTGACGGCTCCAAAGCCCATTTTTAAAATAGGCCTCTAAATATGGATGAACCAAGAGGCTAACACCGCGCATTCTGCGATCATTAATCAAATAAGCAAGGTTGTTTTCAATTTCTTCAGCAAATAAAATACTTGCCTGGACCTCACCGCTTCCATTACATGTCGGACATGTTTCGTGGGTTTGGATGTCAGTTTCTGGTCGTACACGTTGACGTGTTATTTCAATAACACCAAATTTCGATGGCGGAATCATATTATGTTTGGCCCGATCAGACTTCATAAATTCCTTCATTTTCTCGAAAAGAACCTTATTGTTTTCACGATCGTGCATGTCAATGAAATCGACACAAATTATGCCCCCCATATCTCTAAGTTGTAGCACTCTTGCAATTTCTTCTGCTGCCTCAATGTTAGTGGCCAATGCATTTGATTCTTGCCCATCTGCTCCTTTGCGATTACCGCTATTTACATCGATAACGTGCATTGCTTCGGTATGCTCAATAATGAGGTAACCCCCACTCGGCAATGGTACTTTTTTACCAAATAGCGTTTTGATTTGTTTGTTTACTCCAAAGCGCTCGAAAATGCCTATTTTATTGTCATAATGCCGAACAATTTTTTCACGACCCGATGCAATTTCAGCAACAAATTCCTTCATTTGAAGGGCCAATGATTCATCATTAACATGGATATTAGTAAAATTCCCGTTGAGTAAATCACGCAATATAGAGTTTGTGGTATTTAATTCGCCTAAAATGCGTTGAGGAGGTTGAGCACCCCGTAGGTTGGTATGAATAATTTTCCATTTTTCTAATAAATTACTCAAATCCGTTTCAAGATCAGCTGTAGATTTATTCTCTGCAACTGTTCTTATAATCACACCAAAATTCTTTGGTTTAATACGCTCCATTAGCTCCTTGAGACGATCCTTTTCAACACTATCTTTGATTTTCTGACTTACGGATATTTTCTCAGAAAAAGGTACAAGAACTAAATATCGTCCTGCTAAGGTAACTTCTGCACTCAATCGAGGGCCTTTTTGAGAAATCGGTTCTTTAGCTACCTGAACAAGAATGGATTGGGAGGAAGAAATTGTATTGGAAATTTTACCCTCCTTTACAATGTCTTTTTCTAACTTAAAGTACTGGAGGTCTGCAACATTTTGTTTGCCGTTTATAGATTCTTTAACATATTTTGAAAAGGATGCGTATTGAGGGCCAAGGTCATGGTAATGCAAAAATGCATCTTTTTCATAGCCTACATCAACAAAGGCTGCATTGAGTCCATTGGCCACACGACGCACCCGCCCAAGATAGACATCTCCTACCGAGAAGTCAGTATTGCCACGATCTTCATGTAGCTCTATTAACTTACCGTCGCGTAGCAAAGCTATCCAGACGCCATTTGATCGTGCGTCTACAACGAGTTCTAAATTCACTTGAAATTGTTTATTGAATGAAACAATGAAAGCTCAAAGAAATATCTATGAGCTCACTATGCTTTTATACGTATACGTAAGAAGGATTACTTCTTCTTTTTATGGCGATTTTTTCTAAGTCTTTTTTTACGCTTGTGCGTTGCCATTTTATGTCTTTTTCTTTTTTTACCGCTTGGCATGATGTGAAGGTATTATATGTTTAGTATTTTGTTTCAAAAAAAATGCACCCCCTCAAAGGGAGTGCAAAGGTAAAACAAAATTAACAGAAAATGAAATCTTATTTCACTTTCACTTTGTTCTTTACTTCGTCCACAAAGGTTTTTGAGGGCTTAAAAGAAGGTATATTATGTGCGGGAATGATTATTGTAGTGTTTTTTGAAATGTTACGACCTGTTTTCTGAGCGCGTTCCTTAACTACAAAACTTCCAAAACCACGTAAATAAACATTTTTACCCGTTGCCATAGAATTTTTAATGTTATTCATAAAAGATTCTACTGCGCGTAGTGCCTCTGTTCTTTCCAAACCGGTTTCTTGAGCAATGTTTGCAACGATATCTGCTTTTGTCATATCTCTTAATTAATTGATTATTTGATTATTTGAGGGGGCAAAAATAATTCACAGAAAGTATATATGCGTAATTTTCAGACAAAAAAATTAAAATAAATGTCAATGGTGCTTCGAGAAGCCCTTCAAAATTGGTATAAAAACCACCAAAGAGATTTACCCTGGCGGCACACCAAGGATCCGTACACTATTTGGCTGAGCGAAATAATTTTACAACAAACAAGAGTAGATCAAGGGCTTCCTTATTTTCAAAAATTCATTGATCGTTATCCGAAGGTAAGTGATTTAGCAGCAGCATCGCAGCAAGAAGTTTTGAATTTATGGCAAGGGTTGGGCTATTACTCAAGGGGCAGAAATTTACACAATACTGCGCAAGTCATTACCCAAAAATATAATGCTGTATTCCCAAAAACATATACTGAATTGATTGGACTTAAGGGTGTGGGGGGCTATACTGCTGCGGCAATAGCTTCGTTTGCATACAATTTGCCTCATGCTGTTGTAGATGGCAATGTCTTCAGGGTTTTGGCCAGATATTATGGGGTTGAACTGCCCATCAATACCAGCAAAGGCGCTACATTTTTCAATGAACTTGCCAATGAATTATTAGATAAAAATGCGCCAGGGCTTCACAACCAAGCAATTATGGAATTCGGCGCTTTGCAATGTAAACCTGTATCTCCAAATTGTTTGAATTGTCCAGTAATCAATACTTGCGTTGCTTTTAAGGAAAATAAAGTTGCCCAGTTGCCAGTTAAAATCAAAAAAAAGAAAGTGAGGCAAAGATTTTTTGTTTACCACCTCATTAAAAATAAACGGCAGCAATTGGCATTTTACCAAAGAGGGCCAAATGATATTTGGGAAGGCCTATTTGAATTCCCTCTAAAAGAATTTAAATCGGCCGAGGAATTAGCACTTTATTTGTCCCAAAAAAAATTAGTGGGGACAAAACAAAAGCACCTTTTAACTCATCAAAAAATTGAAGCATATTTTATTTTTGATACGCCAAACCATTGGAATCAACATCAATTTGTATATTTAAGTTTGGAGGACTTATCTGACCATCCGATCCCGCGATTGATTGATAAATTCCTTGTTATAAATCATAGTAGAATTATTTAAGCGAAGAGCATCATTCTTGTTAACTTTGTAGAAATTCAATAACATGTTACGCTTAGTCAGAAAAAGTACAAGTAAAGGAAGCTCCGTCCTTAGATTTATAAACAAAGATGAAAGTTCTAAAGATTTCGATTTTTATAAAACAAAAGCGGGTTTTGAATTTGAAATCAAGAAAGGTCAAGACCTCGAGGCACTTCGCGTTCATGGACATAGTATCGAAAATCACCTTCACGCTTCAATAACTTCATTGTATATCGAAAATGGCGAAAACCATGAAGTTTTTGCCCTAATCGAAGGAATAATGCTTTCTAATTATCGTTTTACAAACTTTTTTAGTGAACCAGACAAAATTGTTTTCAGCGAGATAATTCTCAATAATCAACTTTCCGATAAACAACTTAATGAGCTAGAAAATATAGCCAAAGCGGTTTTTAAAGCAAGAGATCTTGTCAATACGCCTGTTTCACATCTCAACGCTGAACAACTCGCTAAAGCAGTTGTCGAAATGGGCAAAGAAGCTGATTTTGATGTTTCGGTATTAGAACAAACACAAATTGAGACATTAAAAATGGGGGGGCTATTGGCTGTGAATAAAGGCTCTGTTGACCCGGCTACTTTTACCATTGCTACATACAAACCAAAAAATGCCAAAAACAAAAAACCAATTGTTTTGGTTGGAAAAGGCGTTGTTTACGATACAGGAGGCTTAAGTCTAAAACCAACACCAGGCAGTATGGACACCATGAAAGGAGACATGGCCGGAGCAGCAACTATGGCTGCTGTAATCTATCTTGCAGCCATACAAAAATTACCCGTCCATCTCATTGCCCTATTGCCAGCAACAGATAATAGACCTGGTGGAAACGCTTATACTCCGGGCGATGTCATTACCATGTTCGATGGTACTACAGTTGAAGTACTCAATACTGATGCAGAAGGCAGAATGATTTTAGCAGATGCACTGGCCTATTCTAAAAAATATGACCCACAATTGGTAATTGATGCTGCCACACTCACAGGTGCTGCGCTTAGAGCAATTGGGACAGAAGCAAGTATAATTATGGGTGATGCGCCAGACCATGTTTTTGAACAACTGGAAAAAAGCGGTTTTGCTGTTCATGAACGCGTTGTTCGGTTCCCATTTTGGGATGACTATAAAAAACATATGAAATCAAAAATTGCTGATCTTAAAAATATAGGAGGCCCAAATGCAGGTATGATTTCGGCAGGAAAGTTTTTATCACATTTCGTTAAAGCTCCATACGTGCACATGGATATTGCCGGGCCAGCCTGGTTAGATGCACAAGAGAACTATAAAGGAGATGGTGGCACAGGGGCCGGAGTGCGTTTGCTTTACGATTTTCTCAAAAACCTTAATAGCTAATGCAAAAAGAAAATAAAGAACTGTCCAAAAAAAATCTAGTTAGGGTTGGAATTACTCTCGGCGACCCCAATGGGATTGGTCCTGAAATTATTGTTAAAGCCCTTAAGGACAATCGAATTTTGATGGATTGCGTTCCTGTAGTTTATGGCGCTAACAAAATTATTGCATACTATAAAAAGAACCTTAATCTTCATGATTTCAATTACCTAACAAGTAAATCAGCGACAGAAATTCAAAATAAAAAAGTAAACATTATCAATGTTTGGCAAGATGAATTTGAAATTGAACCAGGGGTGTCCAATGCAGAAGGTGGCAAATATGCACTGCTTTCCTTAGAAAGAGCCACTAAGGATCTTGCCGAAGGCAAAATAGACATCCTTGTTACAGCCCCTTTTTCAAAGGAAAATGTTGCCAAAGCAGGCTTCAAATTCCCGGGCCACACCGAATATTTAGCAGAAATGTCTGGGTCGGCAGAAGCATTAATGATTTTAGTTTCCTCAACATTGAGGGTTGCATTAGTTACAACCCACATACCTATTAAAGAAATTTCAGAAAAACTAAATAAAGAACTTGTTTTGTCCAAAATTAAATCATTTGAAAATAGTCTCAGAAAAGATTTTGGAATTGTGAAGCCCAGGATTGCCGTTTTTGGACTTAACCCGCATGCCGGCGAAAATGGAAAAATAGGAAAGGAGGAACAACAAATCATTATTCCGGCAATTGAAGCTGCGCAACAAGATGGCACATTAGCCTTTGGGCCGTATGCAGCAGATGGATTTTTTGGGTCTAATCAAAAACAGCATTTTGATGGGGTGTTGGCCATGTATCACGATCAAGGTCTCGGCGCATTTAAAGCATTATGTTTCAATGATGGTGTGAACTACACGGCAGGGTTGCCAATTGTTCGAACAAGTCCCGATCATGGTACCGCATTTGATATAGCAGGAAAGTTAGTTGCTGATGAGCAGAGTTTGCGTAGTGCAATATATCTTGGCATTGATATTTACCGAAACCAAAAGACTTTCAAGGAAATTAATGCTAACCCGTTGCCAATTTCAAAAGAAGAGAAAAATAAAAAGAGTTGAGGAGTTAAATCTCATTTTATTAATCCAAATTAATTCTTTAATTTTGCCCATTCGTTTTCGTCAGTGAATTGTTCATTATGAAAAGTCCATTTACCATACCTTTTGTAGGATTGAAACTTGGGCTTCACGAGTTTGAATTTGAAATTGACAAATCGTTCTTTGAAACTTTGCCTTTTTCTCTCATTGAGGACGGTCTTTTAAAGGCCTATTTAGGGTTAGAAAAAAAAGAAACAATGCTCATTGCCAATTTGGGAATTGAAGGACACATATACACATCATGTGACCGCTGCACCGATGATTTGATTCAGCAAATAGATGGTGAATTGACGCTTTATTATACATTTGGTGAAGAAGAATCTGAAGATGAAAATTTAATAATTCTTCCATTAGAAAGTTATCAAATAGATATCGCCCAACCCTTATATGAGCTTATAAGTTTATCCATGCCTTCAAAATTAGTGCATGATAACGCCCAGTGCAATGAAGAAATGGTTGCTTTACTTTCAAAGTATCAGCAACCCGTTAAAAGTGAAAAAGACAAAGATCAAGAAATTGACCCTAGGTGGTCAGCATTGAAAAATTTAAATTAATTAGTTATAAATTAACATAAAATGGCGCATCCTAAACGAAGAATATCGACTACCCGTCGTGACAAACGTAGAACGCACAAGAAAGCGACAGCTAGCAATGTGGCAACTTGTCCTACAACTGGGCAACCGCATTTATTTCATCATGCTCATTGGCATGAAGGCAAGCTTTATTACAAAGGTAAAGTTGTAGCCCAAACCATTACGGACTCCGTAGAGGAGGCACAGTAACCACTAATTATTCCCGATGAGGATTGGGCTTGATGTCTCCGGTGGCGATTTCGCTCCGCAAGCAACAATTGATGGTGCACTATTGGCTAAAAAAGAATTAGGCGAAAGTGTAACTGTGGTTTTGTTTGGTGATGAATTGATTATTCAAAAAGAATTAGCAAGTCGTTCTGTTAATGCCTCACTTTTCGAGATTGTCCATGCGCCCGAAGTAATCTCGTATAATGACCACCCCACACGAGCCTTACCTAGAAAGCCCAACAGCTCAATTTCTTTAGGTTTCGATCATTTAGCTAAGGGTCTTATCGATGTATTTGCAAGCAACGGTAATACCGGTGCGATGTTAGTGGGATCTATGTTTAAATTACATACCGTTCCTGGCGTGATTCGCCCTTGTATTACATCAACTTTACCTACAATAAATGATGGCAAGACAGTTTTGTTGGATGTGGGTTCAAATGCCGATTGTAAATCTGATGTTTTATACCAGTTTGCCTTGCTTGGCGCAACATATGCGGAGGGGGTGTTGGGTATAGAGAATCCAAAAGTAGCCTTACTAAATATCGGTGAAGAAGACTCCAAAGGAAATTTGATTTGTATAGCAACACATAAATTACTTGCTGATTCTGATGAACTAAATTTTATAGGTAACATAGAAGCGCGTGATTTATTTACAGGTGTTGCAGATGTGATTGTCTGTGACGGTTATACAGGGAATATCGTATTAAAAGAAGCTGAAGGAATTTTTTCTTTAATGAAACAAAGGGGCATTCAAGATGCTTATTTTGATCGATTTAATTATGAAAATTACGGCGGAACTCCTGTACTGGGTGTCAAAGGAAATGCAATAATTGGACATGGAATCTCAAATGACATTGCAGTAAAAAATATGCTTTTACATTCTGCCGAAGTAGTTCAAAATAAACTCACAGAGAAAATCAATAAAGTTTTTAATTAACATGGGTCAAATTACTGCTGCCATTACTGCTGTTCAAGGCTACGTTCCAGAACATATTTTATCTAATGACGATTTAGCAAAACTCGTAGACACTTCCGATGAGTGGATTACTTCGCGAACTGGAATTAAAGAAAGACGCATCATGAAAGATGGCGCCAGTTCCGATATGGCTGCAGCGGCTGTTAATTTACTGCTTGAAAAAAGGGGGATAGACCCCCTTGAAATTGATTTGGTGATAGTTGGAACTGTCACCCCCGATCATCCATTCCCAAGTACAGCGAATATTGTTTGCGATAAAACAGGCATGAAAAACGCTTGGAGTTATGATGTGAATGCGGCTTGTTCCGGATTTTTATATGCCCTTTCAACTGGAGCGCAATTTATCGAGTCAGGCAAGCATAAAAAAGTAATTGTAATCGGCGTAGACAAAATGTCATCAATAATTGATTACCAAGATCGCACAACTTGCGTTATTTTTGGCGACGGTGCTGGTGCTGTTTTGCTAGAAGCCGATAATGAAGGAAATGGCGTATTGGATTTTATTTTACGCAGTGATGGGTCTGGACGTCAATTCCTACAACAACCAGCTGGTGGGTCCCATATGCCAGCATCCATAGAAACTGTAGAAAACCGCTTACATTACGTAAAGCAAGAAGGGCAGGCCGTATTTAAATTTGCAGTTACCAATATGGCCGATGTTTCAGCCGAAATAATGGAGCGTAATAACCTTAGCGCTGAAGACGTAAGTTGGTTGGTGCCGCACCAAGCCAATTTGAGAATAATAGATGCCACGGCCAATAGGATGGGATTGACAAAAGAAAAAGTAATGATTAATATTCAGCGTTATGGTAATACCACTGCAGGAACCTTGCCATTATGCCTTTGGGATTATGAAAATCAGCTTAAAAAAGGCGATGTTATCATTTTATCAGCATTTGGTGGAGGCTTCACATGGGGGGCAATTTACCTCAAATGGGCTTATAATTCATAATTAAATTAACTTTGAAAAAAAATATAAAATGAATTTAGAAGAAATCAAAGACCTCATTAAATTAGTTTCCAAGTCAGGGATAGGAAAAGTTGAAATAGAACGTGAAGGCTTTCGTATTTCAATAAAAGGAAGTCAAGCTGAGCAAATTATGGTTCAACAAGCACCAATAGTTGCTGCACCTTCACCTGTATTAGCCCCTGCCCCACAAGCATCTGAAAATGAAACAAGCCCTAAGCCAGAAGCTGCGAGTGATGACAGCAAATACATTACTGTGAAATCACCAATGATTGGGACTTTTTATCGTACTCCTGGTCCGGAAAAAGATCCTTTTGTAAACGTCGGTGACATCATTCAAAAAGGCGATAAAGTTTGCATCATTGAGGCCATGAAAACCTTCAATGAAATTGAATCAGAAATAGCCGGAAAAATAGTTAAGGTGCTTGTAGATAATGCCAATCCAGTAGATTACGACCAGCCTTTATTTTTGGTTGACCCTGCATAAAAATTAAACGATGTTTAAAAAAATATTGATTGCCAATAGAGGCGAAATTGCCTTACGTGTAATTCGTACTTGTAAAGAAATGGGCATCAAAACGGTAGCTGTATATTCAACAGCGGACAAAGATAGCCTGCCAGTTCGCTTTGCAGATGAAGCTGTGTGTATTGGCCCACCTGTAAGCGCACAATCTTATTTAAATATACCCAATATCATTGCTGCTGCAGAAATTACCAATGCCGATGCCATTCATCCAGGTTATGGTTTCTTATCAGAAAATGAAAAATTTTCTAAAGTTTGTCAAGAACATGGGATCAAATTCATTGGTGCATTGCCGGAACAAATTGCCGGAATGGGCGACAAGGCTACTGCCAAGGCAACAATGCTTGCAGCAGGGGTGCCTTGCATTCCGGGGTCAGTTGGCCTGCTAGCAGATCTAAAAGATGCACTGAAGACTGCTGAAAAAGTAAAATACCCAGTTATTTTAAAGGCAACAGCCGGAGGTGGTGGTAAGGGCATGCGTATTGTTTGGCAAAAAGAGGACATGGAAGCAGCATGGGATTCTGCCAAACAAGAAGCAAGTGCTGCCTTTGGAAATGATGGTATTTACATGGAGAAATTTATTGAGGAACCACGTCATATTGAAATTCAAATTGCCGGTGATCAGTATGGAAATGCGTGCCATTTATCCGAAAGGGATTGCTCCATTCAACGTAGACACCAAAAACTAGTAGAAGAGACCCCATCGCCATTCATGACTGATGAATTGCGGGAGAAAATGGGCAGCGCAGCAATAAAAGCGGCCAAAGCTGTTAAATATGAAGGGGTAGGTACAGTTGAATTCCTTGTTGATAAGAACAGGGACTTCTATTTCATGGAAATGAATACACGAATTCAAGTTGAGCATACCATTACTGAGGAAGTAATCAATTTTGACTTAATCAAAGAACAAATTAAAATTGCTGCTGGCGAAAAAATTTCGGGGAAAAACTATTACCCAACGATGCACGCCATGCAATGTAGAATAAATGCAGAAGACCCATATGCCGATTTTCGTCCAAGCCCGGGGAAAATAACAGATTATCATTGTCCTGGAGGTCACGGAGTTCGTATTGATGCACATGTTTATGCGGGTTATTCTATTCCACCACATTACGATTCAATGATATCGAAGTTGATTGTAGTGGCACAAACTCGTGAGGAGGCCATATTGAAAATGAAACGCGCCTTAAATGAGTATGTGATTGGTGGAGTCAAAACAACCATTCCATTTCATCAAAAACTCATGGAAAATCCTGAATTTAACTCAGGAAAGTTTACCACAAAATTTATGGATACATTCGAATTTTAAATTAAGGCTTCTTCGGAAGCCTTTTTTATCTTCAAGGCAACCTATGAAAAATTAAATCGTATTATTATCTTCGGATATCAGAAAGTAAACCACAGAAAGTTATATGATTTGAATCCTGTTTAATTTTTATAAATGAAACTACTACTACTTTATTTTTTCATTGGCGTCAGTTTTACTTCGGCCTATGCTCAAGGAACACCTATAAGCGTAGGGACGCAAATCAACACATTTACCAGTATGATTCGCGGTTATCATTTTACAGCACCTACCAGCTTTACCATATGTGGGTTGTATATTCCTCCTGATGCGAACCCAACAGGCACCCAAACCATTAGGGTGGTTAAATTTACTTCTGGTCCGCCACCTGCATTTGCAGGAACTACAAACAATTTCGTCCAGGTATTCGACATCACAGCCGCACCGGCAACACAAGTTGTTGCCTGCAATATTCCTATTACTGCTGGAGAGATAATTGGTGTCTATGGTGCAAGAGGGCCAAACTGTGTAAATAGCTATGGGCCAGCCAATTTTGTGACAAGTATTAATGGATTCAATACTACACTACAACGAAGTGGTATGCAATCATGTCCTGCAGGAACAGGGGCCCCCATGGCGAACATTTGGTCCGAGGTAAATTACAACATCGGACGCATTACCATGTATATAGATTGTTGTACACTTCCTACACTTACTGCAAGTAACACAGGACCTATTTGTAGCGGGCAATCTTTTGATTTAGGTGCCTTGGCTAACCCAACCGGAGCAAATTATTCATATGCTTGGTCTGGCCCCAATAGTTATACCTCGACACAACAAAATCCAACGATTGCAAGCCCAACATTACTTGCGGCTGGAACATATACTGTAACACTTTCAGTGCCAAATTGTGGCACCGTTGATGCTACAACTACGGTGACCGTAAATCCAGGCCCAACTGTAAATGTGAGCCCGGTAACTATCTGTGAAGGCGGTAGTACTACACTTACGGCTAGCTCTCCTGTAACTGGTGGTACTTTTAATTGGAGTTTAAATGGCACTGCATTAGGAACGGGCCCAACACTTTCTGTTTCACCATTAACCACTACTACATATACTGTAGATTATACAGCTGGCGGTTGTACTGGGACATCAAATGTTACTGTTACCGTTGAGGCAACCCCTCAACCAATTGTCACAACAGATTCAATTTGTATTGGAACATCGGGTACACTTTATGTAAATAATGTGACTACAGGCGGAACTTATCTTTGGGACACGGGTGCAACTACATCAACATTAACGGCAAGCCCCTCAGTAAACACAACTTATAGTTTAGTTTTCACCAGTGCCAATGGCTGTGTATCAGACACAGTATATGGGGATATCATTGTAAAACCCTACCCGATTATTAGTACACAGAATGATACTATTTGTATTGGAAGTTCGAGTACTATACAAACATCAGTTGATATTTCTGGAGGAACCTACACCTGGGCGCCAATTGCAGCAAGTTCAGCAAGTATAACAGTAAGCCCCACAACTACTACGACATATACGGTTATTTATGATGTTCTTGGCTGTCAAGATACAACCTCATCAACAATCGTTGTAAATCCTATACCTGTAGTACAGACTTCAAACGCAGTGATTTGTTTTGGCGACTTTATTGATCTGATTGCTAGCGCAAATTTACCAGGCGGATCATATTTGTGGTCAACCAATGAAGTCACAGATACCATCAATGTTAACCCGGCGAGTTCAACGAACTATAGTGTCACCTACACGCTTAATAATTGTACGAGTCCTTCGGCAACTGCTCAAGTAACTGTAAATCCAATTCCCGTAGTTACCTTGACTAGTGAGATTATTTGCCAAACTGATCCAGTTACGCTTTCAGCCACCCCTGACTTACCAGGCGGAACCTATAGCTGGGGGCCAAATGGTGTTGCAGGAGGTGCTAGCCAAACCTTTACTCCACAACAAGATACTACCCTAACTGTAATCTATACCTTAAATAATTGCCCAAGTTTACCTGCAACAGGTACGGTTACCGTTCATCCTTTACCTGGTGTTACCTTTAGTGCAAATCCAGTCGAGGGTTGTGCACCATTGGCAGTTTCTTTATCTGCAGATGATCTTAACAATGCAACCTACAGTTGGTCAACTAGCAATGGTTTATCTGCATCGGGTATCAATCCTACCATTGTATTCCCTACAGGGGGTACTTTTGATGTAAGTTTGGCAGCCACAACTGTAAATGGTTGCTACGACACTTATACGGAATCTGCCTTTATTTATGTAGAGAATATCCCAGTAGCGGCTTTTGAGTCACCAATTGGTGTGTTTACCCAAGAAGCACAATATGTAATGTTCTCTAATTTATCTACAGGAGCCACAAATTATGTTTGGGATTTTGGCGATGGTCAATATTCATATGACTATGAGCCGTCTCATGTTTTTCAAAGCACCATGAACGGCTACACGGTGACACTTACTGCACTAACTGATTTACAATGTGCGGACGCAACCTCTATTAGTATTGGTTATCAATATAACGAGCTCCTATATATTCCAAATAGTTTTACGCCAGACGGAGACCAAAACAATCAAGTTTTTTGTCCTGTCTTCTTCTCTGGTTATGACCCTCAAAATTATGAGTTTACTGTTTATAATCGTTGGGGCGAAGTGGTTTTTGAAAGCCATAATGCACTCATAGGATGGGATGGAACTTACGGCCCTGATGCTCTAGCAGCACCGTCTGGAATTTATACTTATAGAATTATGTTTAAAAATCCAGATCTTGATGAAAGAAAGATCTTGACTGGTCATATCAATCTTCTGCGCTAATAGACATAAAGTTCTATCTTTGGGCCTTACTGGCTCATGAAAAAACGCAGTTTTTATTCCAATCTCATTTTTTCATTAGGTCTTAACCTTTTGGTTAAACCTACTGCAATTTTTGTTATTGATGCTGCAGTCCAAAATGAAGTCGGTTCCGATTATGGTGTCTATTTTGCATTTTTTAATCTAAGTTTAATTATTTCAATAATTTTTGATTTAGGGATTAATAATTATAGTACGCGCCTCAGCGCCCAAAATCTAGACCAATCCAAAAAATACTTTTCGACTATACTTGGCCTTAGATTATTTTTAATGGGCTTTTATCTGATTGGCATCATAGGGTTAAAATTCTTTAGCACACTATCCTGGGTAGAATACAAGCTCATATTAATATTAGGATTCAATCAATTTCTTATCGCTAATATTTCTTTTTTTAGGAGTTATTTTGCTGGTCTACAAAGGTTTAGAATCGATGCTTTTTTCAGCATACTAGATCGGCTTTTACTTATTTTTTCCATGGGATATATTTTATATATTCATCCCAATGGCTCCAAACTTATCGATATTGAACGCTACGCACTTATACAATTTGGTTGTTATTTATTGAGTTTTTTAATTGCCATTTTGACCACCTTGATTGTGGTTAAGCCCAAAATAGAACGGCCACAATTAAATTTAATTCTGCCCTTACTCAAAAAGGCTTTCCCCTATGCGTTACTCATAATTTTAATGACGCTTTACACAAGAATTGACGCATGGTTTATTTTAAATTTTTCGCATGGTCAAAGTGCAGCGGAGGCAAGTTATTATGCACAAGCCTATAGAATAATAGACGCCTTGTACATGTTTGCTATGATTTTTGCTGGCCTACTTTTTCCTATGTTTTCTAAATTGATCAAAGAAAATCCTGGAAGTATTCAAAATTTAGTAGCGCAATCTAGCAAACTTTTGTTGGGGGCCAGTTTCGCTTTTGTTATATTTTGCTTTTTTAGAGGGGGGCTTGTAATGGATCAAATTTATAGAAATACAACCGAGGAAAGTCACTTATTAATTTTCCTTTTGAGTTTGGCATTTGTTGGCATGGCAACAAACCTGATTTATGGCTCTTTACTAACAGCAAATGGATCTTTAAAGGCATTAAATACAATTTCATTTTTGGGACTAATCCTTAACATCTTATTAAATTTTTGGCTGATTCCTAGGGCATTAAATCACGCGGAAATTGTTGCTGCTAGTGTAGCCGTTTTAACACAATTGTTTGTTGCGCTGGCCCAATCAATTTATTGTAAGAAACTCTTTAATTTCCCATTACTTCACAATGGATTATGGCGATATGTCTTACTTATTTTATTGACAAGTACTTGGTATTTAATGTTCTTATGGATCCCAAAATCGTTCATTCCCCAAACACCTATAATCATACTCTTATTTGACATAGTGATTAATATTCTTTTATTGTTTATTCTTAGGTTCATTGATTTCAAAGAGCTTTCAAAAATCTTACAACTTCGTTCAAAAACGCAATAAATATGGTATTTTGGAGTTATTGTCATAGCTTTGAAAAAAATTCCAATCTGCAACTGACCATATGGATAATAACAACCTATCTAACGAGCGCAACGCACTCTTACTTTTTCTTTGGAAGCACCGAATATCATTGTTAATCTTTAGCGGTGCTGCAGCGGTGATTTCAATCATTGTATCATTTTTAATAACACCTCTTTTTTTATCGACCGCAATTGTATTTCCTGCGGCGTCAAGCAATGTGTCCTTTTCTGAACAACGCAATGTAAAAGCTGCGGCTATGGATTTTGGTGAAGAAGAACAAGCAGAACAACTTGTTCAAATTTTATCATCTTCGAGAATTCGGGAAAGAATTGTTCAAAAATATGATTTGATGAAGTCTTATGAAATATCTAAAACCGATCCAAACAAATACTACAAACTAAACAAAGCATATAACCAACATTTTACTTTTAGTCGAACACGCTATGGTTCAATACAAATTGATGTTTTAGATGAAAATCCAAAACAAGCAGCAGCCATGGCAAATGAAATTGTCGATTTAATTGATACCATAAAAAACGAAATGATTAGAGAGCGTACTATCCCTGCCTTTCAAATCAATTTGCGGAAAAAACAACAAATGGAAAAGGAGCGAGATTCAATATTAAAACGCCTCGAAGATCTTGCTCAAATCGGTGTTCTTCCCAATGATGCAAGGGCGACCCTTTATCAAGCATTAGTCGATGCAAAAAACCCAAATGAGAAGGAAGAAATTCGTAAAAAAATCGAAATCAATAATAAATTTGGTTCAGTATATGACGGTTTAGAGTATCAACGCAATGAGAAAATTGTAAAAATCGAGGATTTTAAAGTTTCCTACGAGCAAGCAGAATCTGATGCTAACGCCAATTTTAATCATAAGTTTGTTGTTGAGAAAGCCGTTGTTGCAGATAGAAAAGAAAAACCAAAACGTATGATAATAGTTATCGTATCAACCCTAGGGGGTTTCTTTTTTGGATTATTTTTCTTGTTAATTCGTCAACGAATTAAAGAACTAAGACACCAAGCTGCCTAAGGAATTAATGAACGACCCACTTGTTTATTCCCTTATACCCGTTGCTCTTTTGGCAATTTATTTCGCCTTATTTGCAACTGAAAAACTATTTTTAAGCATTGCTTTTTTGACCCCTCTATCGATTAATATCGAAGAGTACACCAATAGTTTTGGATTATTTATTCCTACCGAGCCACTATTATTCGGTTTAATGTTGTTATTATGTGCAATCCAAATAAAAAAAGCAATTCTTCCTTATCAGATATTACAAAGCCCATTAATTTGGACGGTTATTGCCTATGTGCTTTGGTTAATTCTTTCAGCCATTACGAGCAGCCACCCTTTAGTCTCTTTTAAATTTATTCTAGCCCGTTTATGGTTTATCGTGCCTATGTTGATATTCGGAACTTACTTTTTCCAACAACAAAAACATCGAATTGCTTTTCTTTGGCTCTTTATTCTCGCTACTGGTATTGTAATTTGTTACACACTTATCCATCATTCCTTTTATGGTTTTGGAGAAAAAGAAGGCCATTGGGTAATGTCCCCTTTCTTTAAAGACCATACGATTTATGGTGCTATTGTAGCACTTGTTTTACCACTGGCCTTGGGGCTTTATTTCTATAAAAAACATCCGCCGCTTGTTCAAATTTCACTTTGGATTCTAATCGCCGTTATTCTTCTTGGATTGGTTTTATCCTATACAAGAGCGGCCTGGTTAAGCGTTGTTGGCAGTATTGCTGTAGCCATAATTTTGTATTACAAAATTTCATGGAAAACTATTACGGCGTTAATTGCAATTGCACTACTGGTAGTCACCATAAAATGGGATCAAATCCAAATGGAACTCGAGCGCAATAAGTTTGAACACACCACTGAATCATTTGATGAAAGAATTCAAAGTGCTGCAAATATTACCACAGATGCGTCAAATCTTGAAAGAATCAATCGTTGGAGTTGTGCCATTGCCATGTTCAAGCAAAGACCAATCATGGGTTTTGGACCCGGCACCTATGCATTCGAATATGCCCCTTTTCAAAGGCCTGAAAACCTAACAATCATATCGACAAATTTTGGAGATATGGGTAATGCACATAGTGAGTATTTGGGTGCTTTAGCCGAAACTGGCCTGATTGGAATGTTGAGTTTTATTGCGATTGTGGTGGCCATATTTTATACCGGTATTTCGCTCTATTTCAGGTTAGACAAAGCGAATAAATCCGATAGGATTATAGTGCTGAGCACCATTATGTCACTAAGCACTTATTTCATTCATGCATTTTTGAATAATTATTTAGATACAGACAAAGCAGCTGTGCCCATTTGGGGAATTTGCGCAATGTGGCTAGTCTATGAAAAAGATCTTAAACCTATCGACCAATCCACAAAGAAGGATTGAGGGTAACAGGATTTACGCCTACCACCTGATGTACTTCAAAATGGCATACCGAAACTCCTCCATCGTTTAATAATTTGCCAATGGCTTGCTTGGTTGATACTTTAGCGCCTACACCCACATAAGTTTCGGATAGATTTCCATAAACTGTTCTGTAAGCACCATGTTTTATAATAATTACCTTCCCCGCTCCTGCAACAGAAAATACGGTTGTTACTTCTCCTTCAAACACAGCTCGAACTTTAGATCCGTTATTACAGGTAATGTCTATGCCATTATTATTCCACTCAACCCCTTTCAAGGTAGGATGAAAATTCCTTCCAAATTTTTCAGTAATACTTCCATTATCGACAGGCCATGGCAACTTTCCTCGATTAGATTCAAAGCTTTTCCCTACTGCAGCCCCTTCTGTTGAAATTGGTGTTGCGATAATTTTAGGGCTGCCCGAATTTTTATCGCCCTGAGTTTTAGTTGTTTGTTTAGGATTATTTGCTTGTTGTTTAGCTAGTTCAGCTTGTCTGGCCTGTTCTTTTGCAATTTCTGCCCTAATGGCAGCATCAATTTGTGCTTTGAGTTTGCGTTTCTTTTGTTCGTCATCTTTAAGCTGTGTTGCCAAAACCTGCTCTTCCTTCTTAAACTTTTGATAAGTCACCTCTTTTTTAGACTTATCTATGACTATCTGATCGCGTTCTTTTTTCTTTTCATCCAATGCTTTCAGCTTTATTTCCTTTTCTGAATTGATTTGGTCTATCTCTTTGACAATAAGCGCTTGGTGTTGTTTAATTAGGGCCGCCTGTTTGCGCTGTATTGCTGCAACTTTCTTCAAATAACGATTTCGTCTTAATGCCTCATTGTAATCTGAAGAGGCCAATAAATACATGATTTTATTGTAGTTGCCCCTGTGTTTATAAGCATAAAGTATCATCTTGCGGTACTGCTCTTTGAGTTGAAAGAGTTTACCGCGAAGCCGTTTTATATCATTATTCATTTGAGCAATTTTCATTTCGGCATTGCGCACCTGATTGTCGAATAAACTAACTAATGCCTCCCTATTTCGTATCTGATTTTCAATAAGGTGAATTTCATTGAGTGATGCTTTTGAATTGTTCTTTACCTTACTGAGTAATTTTTTTGTGTTAGATATACGTTTTTCCAACTTTTGCTGCTCTTTTTTAAGTTGGTTTTGATTTTGCTGACCAAAAATAGGCCAAGACAAAGTCAATACAAATACTATTTTAATCACATTCTTCATAGCTTTCAGGTATAACGATGATTAATTCTTGTGGCTCATTGATCTCAACCCTATCATAAAAAAGGAAAAGCATAATGACTTTTTTAGGTGTCTTTATATTAATTTGAACCTCCAATGGCAAATCCAAACCATTTAAATTTTGTCTTTCTTTATAAATTACACCGACCTCAGTGCTATCCTCAACACTCCATATTCTGGTTTGTTTCAGAGCACTAGCATCATCAGTGAGATGGTATTGTATCATGAGGTCGTCACTTTGTTTGCGGTCTATTTTTTTTCGCTCTCGCTTTTTGTGAGTCGATATGCTATAATGAAATGGGTCGTTGTCTACAAAATACTTTTGTTCAGTCTGGTAATCTAAAGGCTTGCCATAGATGATTTCTTCAATATTCTCATAAGAAAAATCAACCCCAAACAATTCCTTAATGTACTCCAGTGATGCACGGGTATAGCATCTGTCTCTCTTATTTACAACGATTAGTGAGTCTTGTGTTACAAGTGAAGTGACCATTGGGATTTTTGCATAAGTGATGATTGCCGAAGCTGCACTATCACTCACGATTTTAATAGATGTTTTAAAAGATAGGTCCTTAACTGCGTCTGGATTGGTTATATCATTATATGTGACATTGAGCTTGCTGTAAAAAGTTTTAGGCTCTAAATGTGAAATGCTATCCAATTTGTCGAGCAAGTCCTTATCTTTAATTTTAGGTAGTTTTTCTTCTGCGATTATTTCACCCTCGACGAAGGCTGGGGTTTTACAAGCAAGCAGCCCTAAACCAACACAGAACACAGAGATTATATTAAGGGGCTTGAACATATTTTTTATTTGAAATTTTTTGTTGTAAAACTGCGCTGCCTTCTCCGAAATTTAGTGCTGTTTGCCAACTTCTAAGTGCATCGGCCTGCCGCCCTAAATGAAAATAGATATCTCCCAATTGTTCGTTGAATGTCGCTGTTAAAATAAATTCAGGATCTTTTATTTTTAATTGCCAATCTAAGGCATCGAGAAAAAAACCTTGCATAAAAAACGAAAAAGCGAGTTGCTGTTTGCAGCTCGCATTCGCTGGGTGTTCTTTAACAATTTCTTGTAGCATAAGATGCGCCTCTGGATCTAATTGATATTTACACAGTTCATGTAAAAAATTTAATTTCAACGTGAGATTTGTGGGCTGTGATTTTATGGCATCTTCAAAATTTCCCATTGCCACTTGATTTTGGCCCAAGCCAAAATTACTAACACCTAACTGAGCATTCACCTCTGCCAATAAAACCTCGTCTTTTATTACTAAGGATTTGGCAATTTGGAGTGCCTCTAGGGCATTCTTATAATTTCCAAAATGATTGGAGGCAAGTCCCTCACAATAAAAAGGTAAAGCGTAGCTTGGAAACAATTCGGCACAATTATTGGCATCCTCTAAAAGCTGAGACCAAAGGCCTTGTTGATATTCTAATATTAGGGTCTGTTCCCAAACTGGGTATAGATTGGGGTCTAATTTTAGGGTTTGCCTATAATTTTTTATTGCTGTCTTGTGTTCACCTTGAACATAATAATAATCGCCAGCAATAGAATGTGCCTTTGCTTCATTAGGATAAGCTTGAGTCATGTATTGCACTAAGGCTTCTATTCGAGAATCTAGAAATTTTTGCTGATCATCATTGACCAACATAATGAGTACATTCATTTTTTGATCAATACTTGGGCCGTCGCGCAAAATCCCTTCACTAATGTGTGTAATGGCATTTTCTATGTTGCCAGAACGATACAGCATTTCGCCATACATGAGTTGAGCTACTCCATTCTTTGGATCAGCAGTTACCAATTCTTCCAAAATATTAAACCCTGCTGAATAATTTTGTGTCCTAAAATAGAAATCGACCAAATTGGCCAAAATACTAGGTTCTGATGGGTAACTTATGCGTGCCGTTTCCATCAATTCAATACTTTCTTTGATCTTTCCCATTTGTTGCAACAAACGAAATTTTTCCAATATCGTGCTTGGATTCTCTCCAAGTTCTAATTCCATTTTTTGAACAAGTGAAAGCGACTTAGCAGGTTTATTTAATTGCTCATAGCAAATAAGCGCTGCGCTATAGAATTCTAATGTTTTTGGCTGGTCCAAAATGAGCGATTCAAAAACATTGGCTGCTTGTTGTGTCTTACCAAGCTGTTGATACATAAAAGCAAGCTCTCGCTTATAATGGAAGTTTTTTGGTTCAAGCGTGGCTGCTTGTTCAGTATGATAGACCGCTTCATCAAAACGCCCTAACTTAAGGTAGGTTTGAAAAAGCGCGTAGTGCACAGCAGCATCCTTTGGCGCTCTTTGTAAACAGGCCTTGAAATCTAAAATAGCAAGTTCGTGTTGATTATTGAGCATATTTCGCACACCACTATGAAACTCTTTGATATATAATGGGTCTTGTTGTATTAGCACCTTATCTTGTACTTTACAAGCTGCCAATATTAAGCATACCAAAATATAAAAGTGTCTATTCATTAATTGTGCTATAATCTCCTAAACTTAGGTCTTTTGAACGGCCATTATAATTAGCATTTGAACCTATCATTGCTCCTTCCAAAACTATTTTTGACAATTTTGTTGTACTTCCAACAATACTGTTTTTAATATTTACTTCTGATAGTGTTGTCCCCGCTCCAATTGAAACATGCGGCCCTACAATAGATCGTTCAATTTTCACATTTGGTCCAATATAGCATGGTTCAATAACAACACTGTCTATAAAATCATTTGACAGGCGCTGTAATCTCCCTGCTTCTAAATCATGCTCAAGGACGCTTTGATTGGTGGCCACGGTTACCTCTTTATTTCCGCAATCTAACCATTGTTCTACAGTTCCTGGTTTGAATGAAACTCCATCTTGGGTTAATCTTTTTAATGCATCTGGCAATTGATATTCTCCCCCTTTGACAATTTCATTATCGATAAGGTATTGCAGTTCCTGTTTTAAGCGTTGACCATCTTTGAAATAATAAATGCCAATCATTGCCAAATCCGATACGAAAGTTTGAGGTTTTTCAATAAAATCTATGATTTGACCATTTTCATTAAGTTTTACAACGCCGAAGGCGCTCGGATCATCAATTTGCTTCACCCACAATATACCCTCATCTTCTTTTGAAATTTTAAAATCCGCCTTGAATAGGGTGTCGGCAAATGCTACGACAACTGGACCATCTAGCGCATCTTTAGCACATAAAACAGCATGGGCCGTTCCGAGTGCTTGTAATTGATAATGAATACTTCCCTTAGCACCAAGTTGTGTTGCAACTGCTAGCAACTCATTTTCAACATCTGCGCCAAATTCACCCACCACAAATGCGATTTCATCGATAGGTTCTGCACATACCCGTGCAATATCTGAAACCAAACGATGCACGATAGGAATTCCTCCTACAGGAACCAATGGTTTTGGAATGGTAAGTGTATGGGGTCTTAGCCTGCTGCCTCGACCAGCCATTGGAACTATTACTTTCATATTTTTTACTTCAATCCTGTGCTACCAAAACCGCCACCACCTCTCTGAGAGGAGCTTAAAGTTTCAGAAACAGCTAGGTTTACTTTTTCTACTTTAGCAAAAACAATTTGTGCAATGCGATCACCATCTTCAATAATCGCTGTTTCATTTGATAGATTGACAAGAATCACGCCAACTTCTCCTCGGTAATCTGCATCTATTGTTCCTGGAGAATTAAGCACTGTTAGCCCTTTTTTAAGCGCCAATCCGCTTCGTGGCCTAACTTGACATTCAATTGATGGGTCCATTTCCAAAAACAAACCTGTTGGAATCAATTGGCGTTGCATTGGGGCTATTTCTATCGGAGAATTTAGGAGCGCCCGCACATCCATTCCGCTCGAACCTTCGGTCTGGTAGGCTGGTGGAGAATGATGTCCCTTATTAACTATTTTCACATCGTGGTTATACATCGTCCAAAAATAATTCAAATCTAAAAGCAAGAATGAAGTCATTTGGTGAATAATCAACAGCATACTATGGACAACATCAAAGCTTTTTGCAGGTATTTGCTTACTTTTGCACTTCAACTGAGTAAATATGTTAGAAATTCAGCGCATTCGACAAGAAAAAGAGTCAATCTTAGATGGATTGGCCAAAAGAAATATCGATGCTGGGCAAACGATTGAGGAAATTTTGGATGCCGATCAAATTTGGCGTGAAACTAAGACAAAATTAGATCAAATAGCCGCTGAATTAAACCAAATTGCCCGTGAAATAGGAAACTTATTTAAACAAGGGCTGCAACAAGAAGCAAATGCCTTAAAAGAGAAATCAAGCTCCCTAAAATCGCAAGAAAACCAACTCAAGCAGGAAGTTACTCAACATGAAGAAACGCTTAAAAAACTACTTTATTCGCTTCCAAATGTGCCACATAGTTTAGTAGTTGCAGGCCGCGATGCCCAAGACAATCAAACGGTATTTGAAGATGGTAAAGTTCCACAATTTGAGTTTGATGCATCTCCACATTGGGATCTTGCCAAAAAATACAACCTCATCGATTTTGAACTTGGCGTGAAAGTTACAGGGGCTGGATTCCCTTTTTATCGAGGTAAAGGGGCAAGACTTCAACGTGCTTTAATTCAATTTTTTCTAGATGAGGCTATCGACAGAGGCTATGAAGAATTTATTTCTCCACATATGGTAAATGAGGCCAGTGGTATAGGAACAGGGCAACTCCCCGACAAAGAGGGTCAGATGTATTATGTTCAAGAAGATGACTTTTATTTGATTCCAACAGCCGAAGTGCCCCTTACAAATATTTATAGGGATGTCTTATTGCCAGATGGAAATTTTTCAATAAAAATGTGTGGCTATACTCCTTGTTTTAGAAGAGAGGCAGGTTCATATGGCAAAGATGTACGCGGGCTTAATCGATTGCACCAATTTGACAAAGTTGAAATTGTGCGCATTGAGCACCCCAAAAACACAACTCAAGCACTCGAAGAGATGGTTGAACACGTTAAAAACTTGCTTAATAAATTAGAGCTGCCTTACAGAATTCTAAGGCTTTGTGGGGGTGATATGGGTTTTGCCGCTGCAATGACCTATGATTTTGAGGTTTATTCTGCTGCCCAAGAAAAATGGCTAGAGGTGAGCTCGGTTTCGAGATTTGATACTTTTCAGTCTAACCGCTTGAAATTGCGCTTTAAGGAAAATAATAAAACTGTGCTTTGTCATACGCTCAATGGTTCTGCCTTGGCTTTACCACGAATACTAGCTTCCTTACTTGAAAATCATCAAACCCCATCGGGGATCAAAATTCCAAAAGCGCTACAGTCTTATACGGGATTTTCAATTATCGATTAAAGCAATGTCTGGGCAGATTCGACGTTATTAAGCAGTCTGTGCCCATGAAACGCAAGATTTTCATACGCTTATTCTATTTTATTTGTTGCCTATTCTTCTGGCAGCATTCCCTAGCACAACAATATAAGAGGGTTGTCAAACTAGCCCCTTCAGCTCATGTAATCCATTTAGATAGCGCGGCAATTTATACGCCTTCTATGCAATTTTTCAAAAACAAAAATTTAACCGACACGCTGTTCATTGTAAACTCAAATTATATTTTAGATATAGATAAAAACCTTTTTCATTGGGTAGAAATCCCCAATGACACGGTTTATCTCTGCTATACGGTGTTCCCATTTAATCAAATCGAGAGCTATAATCGATTCGAAATAATGAATACAAATACTCCATATGATGTGTCTGCGGAGCGACAAAAATTTCAAATTGACAATAAAACTCAAAACGATTATTTTGGTGGCAAAAGCATCCATAAAAGCGGCAGTCTTTCTAGAGGAATAGGATTTGGAAATAACCAAAGTCTTGGGCTCAATTCAGCGCTTAATTTACAACTCAACGGGCAGATTGCAGAAAACCTCATGTTAACTGCATCGCTATCTGATGCCAATATTCAGTTCCAGCCATCAGGCACGACAAATCAAATTCGAGAATTTGATCAAGTGTTTATTCAAGTGCATAATGATCAACTCAAGCTAACTGCAGGAGATTTTTGGCTAGACAAACCCGAAAGTCAATTTCTTAGCTACCGAAAAAGGGCGCAGGGCATTACAGGGCAGTTTACGTGGCAAAATGAAAAAAAAGGGCAATGGTACACGCAAAGTAGTACGGGATTATCAAAAGGCAAATACCAGAGACAAATCATCCAGGGTCTTGAAGCCGTTCAAGGACCATACCGTTTAATTGGGTCGAACAACGAGCCTTTTATCATGATTCTAGCTGGAACTGAACGTATTTTTATCGATGGGCAACTCATGCAACGCGGACAAGAATTCGATTATGTTATTGACTATTCAAACGCAGAACTTGTATTTACTTCAAGGCACTTGATTACCAAAGACAGCAGAATAGTTGCAGAATTTCAGTATGCCGATCAAAATTATGCTAGAAGTTTAATTCAAAATCAGACGCGTTTTGAAAACAAGAGAATTAAAACTTGGGTTGCCGTTTATTCTGAGCAGGATTTGAAAAACCAGACTTTGCAACAAACACTAACTGCCCAACAAAAACAGCAATTAAGCCAAATAGGAGATTCAATTCAAGATGCTTATTTAATGGGCTATGACTCAACTGGATATCTTGAAAACGCAAACATGTACCGGCTCATTGACACCAATGGCTTTGAAAACATTTTAGTTTTTAGTGTTGACCCGCAAGTAGGTGTCTACAAAAGCATTTTTACAGAAGTAACTCAAGGTGAGGGAGATTATATTTTAGAGGGGGTAAGTGCATCAGGTAATTACTACAAATGGATTGAGCCCATAAATGGCATTTCTCAAGGTAATTTTGCGCCTATTCGCAAGGTGCAGACGCCGCGAAGAAATCAATTGGCCACCTCTGGTATGAGTATTGCTCTTAGTCCTAAATTAAGCGTTTACACCGAAAACGCCATTAGCGAAAATGACCTGAATCTTTTCTCAAAAATCGATGACAAAAATAATTTAGGCTTTGCCGCTAAAGGTGGGCTAAAATGGACACAACTCAAAACGATAGATTCTTTAAAAAAACAAAGTACTAGCTCTTTAGAGTACTTATTTGTGAGCCAACGCTTTGTTCCAATTGAACAATTCAGGGCCGTAGAGTTTGATCGAGATTGGAACATAAGAAATCAACACTATACGGGGGCGCAAAAACAAATTGAACTCAAACAAAACTATGTTCATAGTATCAATGGACAGTTGAATTTGATGGCACAATATTTTAATATTGGAAACAACTTTGATGGGCAAAGATTGTATAGTGATGGGAATTGGAAGCAAAAAGGCTGGACAGCCAAATGGGATGCCTCGACGTTAAAAGCCCAAAGCTCACAAAATAAAAATATTTATATACGGCATCGTTTACACCTCAACAAACAGCTAGGTTTCTTCAAAGTTGGATGGATAGACGATCATGAATTCAATCAGCACAGCGGTATAAATCAAGGGGCATCCTATCAATTCTATGATGGGCAAACTTACATCGCTCTACAAACACAAAATCATTTGGATTTAAAAGTATTTTATAGAGAACGCTACGATTGGCGCCCCGATAGTTTGCTCGCTTTAGCAGCCAAAGCAAAAACTTCGGGCCTTGAATTAAAATGGGATCCGCGATTGGAACAAAACTTAACAGTTTTATTTGGCCGAAGGCAGCTTCAAATCATCGATTCTACTTTAATTGAACAAAAAGCCGAGTCGAGTTTGGTCTCGCGTTTTGATTACAATGGGCGATTCTTCAAAAATGCCTTGATGTTCAATACCTTTTATGAAATTGGGTCAGGACTAGAACAAAAAAGACGGTTTCAATACATAAAAGTTAACGATGGGCAGGGAATCTATACTTGGATTGATTACAATGGTGATGGCATAAAAGACCTCAATGAATTTGAGCAAGCCATATATTCAGATCAAGCCAATTATATCAGGGTATTTGTTCCTAGTTCTAGCTATGCGCCTGTATTTTCCAATGAGTGGAATCAAAGTGTAGTTTGGAGACCCGAATTACTTTGGTACAAAAGACAAGGAATTTTGAAGTTAATAAGCAAGTTCTCCACACAAACAAGGATTCGCGTTCAGCGCAAACTACAAGATGCCACCACCATCCAATGGCTCAATCCATTTTCTGCGTCCATTGATGAATATAGCTTACAATCGGCTAATGCGCAATATTCCAATGTTGTATTTTTTAATAAAAACAGCCGCATTTTTAATGCGCAATACAATTGGCTTAAGCAAGAAAACAAGATGCTTCTTGCAAATGGGTATGATGCAAAGAGCATCTTAAAGCATCAAATCAATGTACGGGTCAATGTTTCAGAAAAAGTAGCTCTGGAAACAACTTTAACCAACCAATCCTCCACATCAATTGCCGATTACACCACGGGGCGTAACTATCAAATTGAGTTTAAAGAAATCAAGCCACAACTTATCTATCAAGAAGGTTCAAAGCTTAGAATTGCGGTAAATGCAGCTCTGGGAAACAAGCAAAATGCCCTAAATTTTGGTGGTCAAAATGCGCTATCTAAAACAGTAGAAACTACATGGAAAATAAATCAAAGCTCAGAAGGAAGTTTTAGTGGTAGCATTAAATATTTACATTTTGATTTTAATGGTGAAATATTGTCTGCGGCGGCCTACGAAATGTTGGATGGTTTAAAACCGGGTACTAACTGGACTTGGCAAGTTAATTTTCAAAAAACAGTAGGCAAAAACCTTCAATTAAGCCTTAATTATAGCGGTAGATTGATGCCTAATCAAAAAATTATTCATGCGGGTGGTATGGAACTGAGGGCTTATTTTTAAAACAAATTTATTGGAGCAAAGTTGCTACATAGGCCCTTGTGCGTGTGTCGGCTTCAACGTAATGTGCCAATTTTGGATTTAACACAACCTCATTGCCATTAAGGGCCGCTTCGTTAATTTGTGCAATTTCCAAAAATGAAATACGTTTGTCTAAAAATGCGGCCACAGCCTCTTCATTTGCCGCATTGAGTACACAAGCTGCCGTGCCCTTTTGCTCCATTGCTTTAAAGGCCAAATCTAAATTTTTAAAAACCTTTCTATCGGGCTGTTCAAAGGTCAGATTTGGATAATCCAAAAAGTTAAATCTTGGAAAATCAGTTTTCAAACGATGCGGATAGGTCAATGCAAATTGAATGGGCAATTTCATGTCTGGTAATCCCATTTGGGCTTTTAAGCTGCCATCTTCGAATTGCACTAAACTATGCACAATAGATTGCGGATGTACGATTACATCAATTTGGTCTGGATTTAAACCAAATAGCCATTTTGCCTCAATTACTTCTAAGCCCTTATTCATCAGACTTGCAGAGTCTATGGTTATTTTGGCTCCCATGCTCCAGTTTGGATGTTTAAGTGCTTGTTCGAGTGTTACAGTCTTTAATCCTTCAAGGGAGAACCCACGAAACGGACCACCCGATGCAGTAAGGTAAATTTTCTCAATGGGGTTGTGAAACTCTCCCACCAAACACTGAAAAATTGCTGAATGCTCTGAGTCTACTGGATAGATATTGACGCCTTTTTCTTTGGCCAATGATGTTATTAATTCTCCGGCCACTACCAATGTTTCTTTGTTTGCAAGCGCAATGTTTTTTTTTGCTTCAATTGCATGAATCGTTGGTTTTAGCCCAGCATAGCCAACAAGTGCTGTCAAAACCGTGTGCACATCATTGGACTCAACTACCTGACATAGCGAATCTTGGCCAGCATAAACATGAATGTCTTGGTCCCAAAGTGCATCTTTAACTTTTTGATATTGCCCCTCGTCTGTAATTACTACAGCATTGGGCTGAAATTTTAGAGCTTGTTCAATGAGTAAATCTCCATTTTTACCCGCCGTTAATACTTGTAGGTCAAAATATTCTGGATAAGCCGCCAACACCTCGAGCGCTTGCGTCCCGATTGATCCGGTCGAACCTAGTATGGCAATACCTTTCTTTTCTTGCATAAGCAAAGTTAAACAAAAGCCAACAATGAAAGATTTGAAATAAATTCAATAAATAAGTTAGGGTATGGTTATCTTAGAACTTATTAATCTATTTTTCGTAAAATTAAATTGTGAAGTATTTATTGACTTTTTTGGTTCTTTTTAAATCAAGTGAATTTGTCTTTGCACAAAACTCATCACAAAAGCTATCCTATGCTTTCTATCAAAAATGTATGGGAAAAGACAGAAGTTTGTCATATAGCATCTTTAAACTAGGCCTTCAAAAATTGTATGGACAAGACAGTAGCGTGTGCAAAGACAAAATAATAATTGTTGATTTTTCTCAAGCGTCCTCCAAAAAAAGATTCTATTTTTTTGATGTCGAAAACGGGAGTTTGTTGCTCAAAACCTATGTTTCTCATGGTTTAAAATCTGGGGATTTATATGCTAGAAAATTTTCTAATGTGGAAGGTAGTTTTCAGTCTAGTTTAGGGGTGTATCATACTTCGGAAACCTATTGTGGGGATCACGATTTATCAATAAAATTGGATGGGCTAGATGCAAAAAGAAATTCCAATGTGCGCATGCGTGAAATCGTCATCCATAGAGCGGCCTATGCCAACGAAAGTTATTTACGTGCCCACGGAAAATTAGGAAGGAGCTTGGGCTGTTTAGCTATCCCCGAAAACATCTCCGACGACATGATCGAACTGATGTCGGCAGGGGTGGTTATTTATGTTTACGGAAAAACTAAATAAATTAAATAAGCATGCTTAATTTCTAGTTTCGTTAGAAAACTGGAAAAGCCATTCGTAGGTTTCATCGGTTCTAAACATTCTCTCCAAGGCCCCGTGGTCAGCGCCTTTTATAGCGGTGTAAATTAAATGCTCGCCACCATTACAATCTTTAATTGCTTTTACTATTTTTTCTGATTCTGAAATAGGCACAGCTCTATCTAAAGTGCCATGCTGTATCCATAAATTGACTTTAGCCAAATTACAAGCGTCTTTGACATTTCCGCCACCACACAAGGCAACACCTGCAGCCACATGTTCAGGATATTTACCAGCAAAGTATAGTGTGCCGTACCCCCCCATGCTCATACCTAGAACATATACCCGATTGGTATCTACATCATAATTCTTTTTTACGTATGAAAGTACGCTCATTATTTTTGCAGGGTTCCAGCCATTGGTAGTTTGAGGCGCCACAACCACTGCTGGTATTTTTCTTCCCTTCACAATTTCAGAAATAACACCATAGCGTTTAACTCGGTTCAAGTCTGTACCAGACAAACTTTTACCGTGTAAAAAAATTACTACTGGCGGCTTGGCTTCTAATATGCTATCTGCTGGTAAATTCAACCAAAAGGGGTAATCCGCTTGATTGTGAATTTGTTTTAATTGTGCCTTGATAGAGGTAAAAATTCCAAAACAAAACAAAAATGTGAGGACGCTTAAATTTTTCATGGGTGCAAAAATAAGGCTTTAATGCCTCATCTTCAAATAATTAGATCAGATTAACACTTTTTTAGGTTTTCAGATAGATCTTAAATTAATTTATGTATACGGCTAATTAAACCTATAAAACCTAAACTATGAAAATTAATAAGTATTTATTTTTTGCGACAGCACTGTCGCTTTTTGCTGTATCGTGTGACAAATAAGAGCCAACCCCATAACCCATTCGATTAGGAGATCAGATGGATGGCGGAACCGTCGTCAATCTCGATGCAAGCGGTGAACATGGCATCATCAACTCAAGTGAATGCTAATTATGCTTATTGAACGGATGGTAGCGGCACTTCTGGTTCTGCTCCCAAAAGTATGGCGTATTAAACCATTCATTGTCGCTCATTTTAATTGAGTTTTTAACCGTTGAACTAACTATTAAGCCCCGAAAATCGGGTTTGTTTTGCGCCATAAAATAGCGCAATAGGTGTTTTCAAATGTATTCAAAGTTATAACACCTCTTCACTTTTAAACTTCAACTTTTATTCTTTAATTCAAGAAAATAGGACTTAAACAGAAGAAAATCGATGAAAATTAAAAATACTATGGTTGACTTACCATCATACCCGTAATTGTAGTTTAAGTCATAAATGTTGTCACCGGAATAGAATTCTCCATAAATGAGAAATACTATGATTATTGATAAAACAAAACTGAAAAAAAATACCAAATTCCATATCAATTTGAAGAATTTTCTATCATTTAAATACCCATGGATTTTTCGTAATTTATCAAATGATAATAAAAACTCCCAAATCAAATTATATTTAGTTTTCCAAAATAACTTTAGTAATAAAAAGAAAGAGACAATTGACATATACCAAGCCTCTTGTCCCAAACTTGGATTTGAAATAAGATAAATTGAATCTCTTTGTGGAAAAGAAGTCACTAGAATAAGATTTGAAAGAACAAAACAATAAACAAAACCAGTTAATAATATTGGATATATTTTCTTCATTTCGAACAGAATATGTGATTTTTCTTTGTCCTAAATTTATGGGTTATTCTTTAAAAACCCGAAGGGATTCAAGCTTTTTTGTATCTTAGATAGTTTTAAATCTATCAACTAATTTATGGGATACCTTTTTGGGAAATTTGAATATTGGATGACTGGGGTCAGCCTCTTGACAATAATTGGGTGGGTAATATATCGGATTTTGAAATATCCCAAACAAACCAAAAGAGATATTTTTTTTGGAATTTGTTGCCTTCTTCTATTATTGGGTAGTTACTCTTGTTTCTATTGGATTTACACTTTTTTTGTTGGTGGTTTTGATTTAAAAGTATTTTGGTACATAACACTGATTCCATTAACAATTGGTTCTACTATTATACCTTTTTTTAAGGATGATAAGGTATATCCTTTTTGGAGTACTTTAAAAAAGAGGATAACTACTTCTGGTTACCTTTTAATAATTTGGGGGATAGGGGAATTTATTCAAGGCACAATGAATGGCACCCTCACGGAAAAGATAAATTTATTTTTAATCCCTGTATTATGTGGTTTAATCCCCGTAATAATCGATGTTTACCAACAAAAGGATGTATAGACGTCATAAGGATGTTCAACCTAAGTTAGTAGAATTAGTGAAACCAATAATAAGTGGCGGAAATTAGAAAAATTACATTCTTGTAAATCTTGTGGGTATTATTTTAGAAGTCATTTTAATAATTCAGAAAGAGAGAGTGATTGTAAAACTTCTTGAGAGTCTGAACAAATGAACCTAAGCACTACTCCACCGTAACTGACTTGGCCAAGTTTCTAGGTTGGTCTACATTACAGCCACGCATTACCGCAATATGGTAAGAGAGCAATTGGAGCGGAATAGTTGCTAATAGAGGCACTAAGAATTCATCAACTTCAGGAATTTCTAAGACATGATCTGCCATTTGTTGTACTTGTGTGTCTCCTTCAGTGACTATTGCTATAACTTTTCCCTTACGTGCTTTCACCTCCTGAATATTAGATACTACTTTCTCATAGGAAGTGCCTTGAGTGGCTATCACTATGATTGGCATATTTTCATCGATTAAAGCAATCGGGCCATGCTTCATTTCTGCTGCCGGATAACCTTCGGCGTGGATGTAGGAAATTTCTTTAAGCTTAAGTGCGCCTTCTAAAGCAACAGGGAAAGAACTGCCCCTGCCTAGGTAAAGCGCATTGCTGGCATCTTTATAAATGGAGGCGATTTTTTCTATATCCCCATCTGATTCTAATACGCGTTTTACTTTTTCAGGAATGGCTTCTAATTCAGCCATTAACTGACGAAATTTAGTTTCCGATAAAGTCCCCTTTTTATGCGCCAAAGAAAGGGCCATTAATGTAAGAACCGTAACTTGAGCTGTAAATGCTTTTGTAGAGGCCACACCAATCTCAGGGCCTGCGTGTGTATAGGAACCTGCATCTGTAATGCGCGCAATTGATGAGCCCACAACATTGCAAATTCCAAGAATTGTCGCCCCCTTTGATTTGGCCAATTCCAAAGCTGCAAGCGTATCAGCCGTCTCGCCTGATTGAGAAATGGCAATAACGACATCTTCTTCGTTGAGAATAGGGTTGCGATAGCGAAATTCACTGGCATACTCAACTTCTACATTAATGCGTGCAAGATCCTCTATGAGATATTCTCCAACCAGGCCGGCATGCCATGAGGTGCCGCAGGCAACGATGATAAGTCGGTTGGCCGATATCATTTTTTGTTCGTAATCACGGAGCCCTCCAAGCGCCACCCATGCTTCTTCAGAATTCAAGCGGCCTCGAAAACAGTCGTGGATTGAACGCGGTTGCTCGTGGATTTCTTTGAGCATAAAATGCTCGTAGCCTCCTTTTTCTAAAGCCTCCAATTCGAGTTCTAATTCTTGAAAAAAAGGTGTTTTTTGTTGGTCTGTTATATCGTAGAGCTTTAATCCTTCATTTAAATCAATTACAGCCACTTCTTCATCATCGAGATAAACCACTTTTTTAGTGTATTCAACAATTGGTGTGGCATCAGATGCAAGGTAATAAGACCCATCAGCGCCAATCCCGACCACCAAAGGGCTACTTTTGCGGGCAGCTACTAATCTGTTTGGATAATCTGAAGAAATCGCTACAATTGCATAAGCACCAACCACATGATTGAGTGCCAAACGCAGGGCTTCACCGTACCAAACATCCTCTTTTTTTTGAATATAGTCAACTAAATGAACAACGACCTCTGTATCTGTTTCACTTTTAAAAACATAGCCATTTTTGAGCAACTCTTTTTTGAGCACATCATAATTCTCGATGATTCCGTTGTGGATGAGCGCAATCTTGCCATCCATAGAAGTGTGTGGATGAGAATTCACATCAGAAGGTTCGCCGTGGGTGGCCCACCTAGTATGCCCTATTCCAGCATGTCCATTTTTTTGCTCATTTGCGGCAAATTCTTCGAGATTACTAACCTTCCCAACTCGTTTATAAAGATTTAATTCTCCTTCGTTTAAAAGTGCAATTCCAGCACTATCATATCCTCGGTATTCTAACCTTTTTAGACCCTTTAAGATTATTGGGTAGGCTTCGTTTTTGCCTATATAAGCAACAATTCCACACATAATCAATAAGTTGTATAGGTAATTACAAGTTTAGGGGACTTCTTATTATTGGTTTGCGGGCCATTAAATACGATGCGTTCTGCAGAATTTCTAAAAAATAAGGGAGAGATGACAATTCCCGTATTTTCTAATTTGCCATTGACTAAAGACTGCACATAGGCGCGAATATCCAAGTCAAACTGTTTATTGGTCTCAGAGAATAACCCCGCAACACCCAAAGACGTGAAATAAGCATCTGTTGCTGATAATTTACTTGCTGCCGTAACCCTAGCTCCAGGCTTATAGCGGTAACCGGTTTGAAACTGGACAGGCAGTATGAGATCTGCGCGATGAACAATTATGTTACTTGGTAAATTATCTAAGCCAGGAATTTTAACCATAGCGCGCAATTTATTGGCTTGGGCAAAAAATGTACTTTGCCCCAATGTAGAATCAGATATTAATGCCGAAACAGGTGTGTTATCTTGAATGTGGGTAACTTGCGTAAAATCGGCACAGTTTGAATTGATCGTAAAGTCGTATGTTTTTGATACACCCGCTTGCTTAAAATAAATGGTGAGTTTAGAGGCGGCATTGTTGTTGATATCAAAATAAAGGATGGCTCCTTTACCATTTGTTTGGCCAAAATTGTTTGTTGTAATTTTCAGCCCTTTAAAAAAATCCTGAAATGCAGGGTTCGAGGCAAAGGTCGATGGATTTGTATTTGACTCATTGATAAAGTCCCAGGCGCGGTTTGTGTCGAGGTGAATGCGCAATTGAGGATCCACCTCTGTTTGATCCACTACTGCATCATTAATTGGATCAGGGATAATTATGCCGTACCCTTGGGCCACCCAATTGGTGCTGCCTGTGGCAATATTTGAAAATTGGTAGTATTTTACTTCTGCGTCATTTTCAATGGAATCTAAAAGCGGATACACCTCAAAATTTTGCGGGCTCAAATCACCATAGTAGCCTACATATTCTAAAGCCAGCACAAAAGAATCAATCGAAATAAGAGCTGGATCACCAAAATCTGGATTCAACCCTGGTAAACGAAATTCTGTAAAAATGGAAGCTTCAACTTTTCCAAATTTGGGATCTACATATGAGCCAAGCAATACATTGGATGCATTTTTGGTTTCGGTTGAGTCTTCAATGATCGAATAGGTGTAAAGAGAAAAGGTATCAGTAGTTATACCATTGAGTAACGCGTTTGGATCAATGATTTCTTTCCCTAGGCCCGGATTTTTTTTGGTACAGGCCTCACTCACCAAAAGCATTAGCAAAATTAAGCCCAAAAATCTCATCTGTTTAAGCTAATACGTTAGTATCAATGACTTTATCAAAGAATGCTGAAAGTTCTTTGCCTTGGTGTTCTTCAGAAAAGTAAGGTAGCTTCATGATACTTGACTTGTCGAAAAGCGTTTTCAATGGTGTTGGTAAATTTTCGCTGGCAATATTGACGCCGTCACAATGAGAAAGAATGACTTTCGTGAGGTTTTCAAAACTCGTATCACGCAATGCCGTCGTCAAGTCTTCGGGAAATCCATCAAATGCTAGTTTTTCAGCAAAGCGTGGATCCCATGGAGCATCAAAAGAATCACTATAAAGACTATAAACAACTTTCGTTTCCTTGAAATGTGGGTCTTTATTAAAAATATACTTGATATAAAGTGCCATAATGCCAGTTAACCAGCCATGACAATGAATTACATCGGGCTGCCAACCGAGCTTTTTAACAGTTTCAAGCACACCCCTACAAAAGAACATAGCGCGTTCATCATTGTCGGCATGGTACGCACCATTTTCATCTTGAAGACATGTTTTGCGTTTAAAATAATCTTCATTATCAATGAAGTAGACCTGCATTCGAGCGGCTGAAATAGAAGCCACTTTTATAATAAGTGGGTGGTCGTGATCATCGATAGAAATATTTAGGCCCGACAACCGTATTACTTCGTGAAGCTGATGGCGTCTTTCATTAATTGCACCAAATCGAGGCGTGAAAACTCGAATTTCTTTACCTGCATCTTGAACAGCTTGAGTAATGCGCCGAGCACTTCCAGAAATTTCAGATTTAGGTAAAAAAGGGAAAATTTCTTGAGAAATAAAAAGGATTTTCTTCTTTTCCATATGTTTAATATGCTAGCAAATTTACGAAATAAAGATGAACTATCCTAAAAAGCAATAGCTTTGTCCGATTGATATACATGAAATAAAAGGTCAATGCAAACCTTAGTTAGCAGAGAAAAATTTACTCAATGGCAAATACATGTGGTAGCCAAGCGTCAGAGTATTGGCTTTGTGCCAACAATGGGGGCCCTTCATGCAGGACATATTTCAATAGTGGAAAAAGCCTGCAGAGAAAATGATGTAGTCGTAGTTTCTATTTTTGTAAACCCAAAACAATTTAATCAAAGCGAGGATTTTCAAAACTATCCCAGAACGCTTCAAACTGATTTGTTACTGCTAAGTAGGTTCCCAAACCTTGTTGTTTTTACGCCAATCGAGGATGAATTGTTTGCCGACGATCTACACTTTAAAAGTATGCCCCTTGAGAGAATCGGACAAATTTTAGAGGGCGAATATCGCCCAGGACATTTTGAAGGTGTAGTACATGTTGTTCACAATCTTTTTGCTTTAATAAAACCACATAAAGCCTATTTTGGCCAGAAAGATTTTCAGCAACTAGCCATCGTTAAAAAGATAAATGATTTTTATCACTTTAATATTCAAATCATTGAATGTGAAACCATTCGAGAGAAAGAAGGTTTAGCGATGAGTAGTAGAAATTTAAACCTTAGTGCTGAGGCTAGAAAAGCGGCTCTAAGTATTTACGCCGCGTTAAAATATGTAGAAAATCAAGTTTTAAAAGATTCTATAGATGAGGTTAAGAAAAAAGCCATTGACATCATTGTAAGTGCAGGGTTACAAGTTGAATATCTCGAAATTGTCGATCCCGCCTCGTTAGAAAGTTGTACAAAATGGCAAAAATCTCAAGTTTGTTGTATTGCCGCCTATTGCCAAGGAGTAAGACTCATTGATAATATGTTGTGTGAATCGGTTCTTTGATGTAATTTTGCGCCGCAATCAGTTATGTATATCAACGTTCTCAAATCGAAAATTCATCGGGTGCGCGTCACTCAAGCGGACCTCAACTATATTGGAAGCATTACCATAGATGAAGACCTCATGGATGCTGCTAACCTCATCGAAGGTGAACGCGTTCAAATTGTCAATATTAACAATGGAGAGCGCTTTGAAACCTATGTGATCAAGGGGCAACGTCAAACAGGGATGATATGTTTGAATGGTCCTGCTGCGCGCAAGGCCGCCATCAATGACGTCATCATAGTGATTGGATATGCAATGTTAGACTTTGAGGAGGCTAAAAAATTCAAGCCGGCTTTGGTTTTTCCGAATGAACAAACTAACTTGCTCTCTTAACACCTGCATGAGTAAGCGCCTAATAAACCTTGAACATAAAATTGTTAGTTGGCAAGTAGCCTCACAAATGCGTGGTATCTGGAAGCTTAAATCACAAAAAGTTGCCTTTACAAACGGATGCTTTGATATTTTACATTTAGGGCACATTTCTTATTTAGCTCAGGCCGCTAGCCGAGCAGATAAGTTAATTGTTGGTATAAATTCTGACGCCTCTATAAAGCAACTTCAAAAAGGGCCAGACAGGCCAATAAATGATCAGCATGCGCGAAGTATGGTTTTAGCTGCGCTTAGTTTTGTTGATGCCGTGGTTGTATTTGAGCAAAACACGCCTTTTGAACTAATTTCTCAATTGAACCCAGACATTTTGCTCAAGGGGGCTGATTATAATGCTGCTCAAAACGATCCTCAAGCCAAAGATTATATTGTTGGATCTGAACACGTAAAAAGTTATGGCGGAATTATTGAAACGATTCCGTTTGTCGATGGCTATTCAACAACGGCTATTTTTTCTAAAAGAAAATAAATCATCCGCCAATTTTAATCAGAATCTTTTCACTCTGTTCTTGCTCTTGCTTCCATTTTTCGAGCTGCTGCTTTAATTTTCCATTTTTTGGAGGCTGCGTTTTAGATGGCGTGTTTTTTTCTTTGTTGTCTTTTTCATTAAAATTCAAACGTATAGTTTCGTGTGAATTCGTTTTTTCTTGATAAGGTTCAATTGTGGGGTCATTTTGATATAAGCCAAATGCTTTTTTCAGCATCGCTTTTGTTTCTTTTTGGCTTTGCTCAAACTGTTGTTTTGCCGCCTGTTGTTTGCCAAGTTTATCCCATGAAACCTTGGGGTCATCTAATGAGCCTGTGCACCTTACATATAAATGTATGCCGGTGCCATCATCCATAATCTGACCAAATTCTGATTGTGTTTCTTGAATTAGTAAATCTCGCAGTCGCAAAGAAACGGCATAATCTATATGATGATCAAAGGTGTGTTGGCCAACCAAATCTATATCTAAGGCGTTTGAAGCAATGTGCATTTTTTCAAAGCTAATTTTTCGGTTGGCGATTAATACAGAATTTCGCAACGTAGCAAAACGGACGTCTTGCAATTTTTTCTTTAAAGCCTCCTGATTTTTTGCGCCTAAGATAGGGCGCTGCTTTGCAAAAGTTAGGCTTTGTGCCAATTCTTGTAAAATAGGCGCCTTGTAGAGGCGGCCATCTTCAATTTGACAATTTATTTTAGCAAGCAGACTTTGCTCATCGAGCCCTTTATCAGCATTATATTTAAAATTGAGATTATAATCCAATTGCGCTGTACCTGCCAACTGCTCACTAACAAAAACTGACTGATCAAAATTATTCCATTGCCTGAATAATGTTTTGAGATCGACCTGGTGAACAGCTCCTTCACAATTAATTATAAATTGCGCTGGTTCAACTTCGCGCATTTGAATTTCACCATTCCAATTCCCACTGGCATGCTTGAATCCAAGGGCATCTAGGGCAATACGCCTTCCGCTAAAATTGAGCTTGCCCTTTAAGTTGGTTAAAACCTTGTTGTCATAGTTCAAAGTTTGAATACGAAAAGGAAAATTTAGTTCTAGAAAAGATGTGAGCAGCCAATTGTCAGATTTTATTCCAGCTCTTGAACTAGCTTTAGCACTTTGTTGAAAATCATTTAAATCGAGAGATTTAGCCTCCATATTTCCAAATATTTGATAAGGACTCTTGGAAGAAAATTGACGGCGATAATCCATTATTTTCAAATTGGCAATAAAATCGGAGGAGCCAATTTTTGCTTTACAATCATTAATTTGAATATCATTTTTATTAAAAGTGATTTTGGCGTTAATTTGCTCAAAGTGATTTTTGAAATCCTGAATCATTAACTGACTTGCCTTTATATTTGCTTGGCCATCCAAGGATTTTATTTGCCATTGCTTATTTTTATTTGATACAAGATGGCCTTTTAAATTAATGAAAGCATCCCCTTTTATTTTCTGGATTTGCGCTAAAGGGTAGAGCGCATGAACAAATGCCAAAGGTAATTTTCCATTAATTCCAATGTTTAAACTAGGGTCATTAAAATCTTTAAATAATAAATTACCATCAAATGAGGATCCCTCACTTTTAAAAGTGAAACGATCAATTTTTATTTCGTCAATGGGTAAATTTTGATAGGTTCCAAAACACGTTAGGTCGCGTATTTTCGAGCCATAATTTGGTTCGGTAAGTTCGCCATTTTTTATTTTGAAATAGGCGGCAATTTTTGGTTCAATTAAATCGGGGGCGCTTTGATAGTGCAGCTGAAAATCTACGCTTCCATTTGCCTTGATTTTAGCAATTTGATTTGCGTCGGTAGGGCTTAAAAGCCGAATAAAAGGCAACATTGATAACCCGTTTGATCGTATATCCAAAGAATTGCCCTCAGGTTCAAATTCTCCATCTATTAAAAAAGGAAGGTGAGCAATATTAATTTGTGCTTGTGGGAGTTTAATTCTTTTCTCTTTTTGATTGTATTGTAATTGGACATCAAAATCTAAGGGTTGTTTTTTCAATACCACCAAGTTTTGTTTTTTAATTTGTTGAATACTTATGTTGCCCGAAGCATTTAACAATGAATGTGCATCTGAAAATTTACCAGAAAGTGTGCTTGAATGAATTTTTCCATCAAAAAAATAAGCGTCATTTGCTGCACGATAGGCAATAATGATATCATCTAAACGTATCGCTTTTAATTTCAGATTAAATGGGCTTGATTTATTGCTATCGTTTTTAAAAATATCAAAGTTCGATTCGCCATTTGCCGTTGTGCTCAGATTCATAAAGCCATTGAAGGCGCTAACTTGCTGAACATGATAATTACCGCTTATTAGGTCAAAAGGATTAAAGCGCAAACTCAGTTGTTCAAGCCTAAGCATGGTGTCTTTCTTACTCAAAGGGTCATTAATGTAAAGGTCTTCGAATGCAACACTTATTCTTGGAAAGGTGCGCCAAAAATGCACATCTATTTGCCGCACTTCGACGGGAACTTTAAGGTAGGTATTTGCTTGTTCGACTACTTTTCTAATGATTTGATCTTTAAAAACGAAAAGTGCCAATGAAATACTGCAACATAATAAGACCAAAAAAATCAAGACTCTTTTTACCCAACGCAAGAACAAGCTCATACGATTCTAACGAAAAAAGTAGCAATACGTTGCAAACAAAGCTTAGAATTTTTTTTAGTTCTATCTTTGTTGCTTCAATTCTTTATTCATGAGTCATATAGAGCTTTCCGAACAAGAAATTTTGCGTAGAGAATCGCTACAAAAATTACGCGATCTTGGCATTGACCCTTATCCTGCTGCTTTGTATCCAGTAGATGCTTATGCTGCCGATATTAAAATGGGTTTCGTTGATGGCAAGCAGGTTTGTATCGCTGGGCGTATGCTTTCTCAAAGAATAATGGGAAAAGCTTCATTTGCAGAAATTCAAGATTCAACCGGAAGAATTCAAGTTTATTTTAACCGCGATGAACTATGCCCAAATGAAGATAAAACGCTTTACAACGAGGTCTTTAAAAAGCTATTAGACCTAGGAGACTTTCTTGGTGTCAAAGGTTTTTTATTCAAGACCCAGGTAGGAGAAATATCTGTTCATGTTACTGAATTTCAACTCTTGAGTAAGTCTTTAAGACCCCTGCCTTTACCAAAAACGGATGCGCAAGGAGTAGTTCATGATGCCTTTACTGATCCTGAATTGCGTTACCGACAACGTTACGTCGATTTAGTGGTAAATAAACCAATAAAGGAGGTTTTCATTAAAAGAACTAAGCTATTCAATGCGATGCGTGATTTTTTCAACAGCGCCGGATATTTAGAAGTAGAAACTCCCATATTGCAGGCCATTCCTGGCGGCGCCTCGGCAAGACCTTTTATTACACATCACAATGCTTTAAATATCCCGCTATATATGCGCATTGCAAATGAACTGTATTTAAAGCGGCTCATTGTTGGTGGTTTCGATGGGGTTTATGAGTTTTCCAAAAATTTTAGAAATGAGGGAATGGACCGGACACATAATCCGGAGTTTACGGCGATGGAGATTTATGTGGCTTATAAAGATTACCATTGGATGATGGAATTTACCGAACAATTACTTGAACATTGTGCACTGGCGGTAAACGGCACAACAATTGCACAATTTGAAGAGCATACTATTGACTTTAAAGCGCCTTACAAGCGCATTACCATGCGACAAGCCATCATTGACTTTACAGGTTTTGATATTGCCAAAAAAACTGAAGACGAACTAAGAAAGGCGGCACAAAGTATGGGAATCGAGGTAGATGCGTCAATGGGAAAAGGGAAGTTAATCGATGAAATTTTCGGTAATAAATGTGAGGGGAACTTCATTCAACCTACTTTTATTATAGATTATCCAAAAGAAATGTCGCCATTATGCAAGGTTCATCGCGAGAATTCAGACCTAACTGAACGTTTTGAGCTCATGGTCTGCGGAAAAGAAGTGGCAAATGCCTATTCTGAATTAAATGACCCTATAGACCAAAGAATGCGGTTTGAAGAACAACTACAATTACAAGAGCGCGGCGACGACGAAGCCATGTTCATCGATCAAGACTTTTTGCGTTCTTTAGAATATGGCATGCCCCCTACAAGTGGTTTAGGAATTGGTATGGACCGTCTAATTATGTATTTGACAAATAACCCATCCATACAAGAAGTACTGTTCTTTCCTCAAATGAGACCAGAAATTCAATTGCCGAAAATTCAACTCAACGTAACTGAAGAGGAGATTTTTAAAAAGATCCGAGAAAAAGGGCAAATTTTATTGGTAGAATTGCGGTCACTTTTTGATATTAGCAATAAACTTTGGGATACCTCCATTAAAACGCTAACAAAAAATAAACTCGTTAGTGTTAGCAAGGAAAACGACTTATTAATCGTGAAATTAATTTAATGGTCTAGCGTCATTTATTTTTACACCGCAATTTTTTTGCGTAGTAAATTAAATGTATCTTTTTACAAACTCCCACATGACAATGCCAGCACAAACGCTCACATTCAAACTATGCTTAGTTCCAAATTGAGGTATTTCAATAATGTGATCGGCAAGGTCTACGGCTTCTTGTGCTACACCATCTACCTCATTTCCAAAAACTAGGGCAAATCCCTTAGCCTCTAGTTGATCAATGTCCTGTAAATAAGTAGTTTTAGCAGCTTGCTCTACTGCACAAATAACAAAGCCTTCTTTTCTGAGCTTATCTAATGCCTGTAAAAGCGACTTTTCATAGCTCCACACAACGGTTTGTGTTGCCCCTAAGGCTGTTTTATGAATATCTCGGTGTGGTGGCTGCGCAGTTATGCCACATAACACAATGCGATCTATATTAAATGCATCGGCCGTACGAAAAAACGCACCAATATTATTCAAAGAACGAATGCTGTCTAGCACAACTACAATTGGAAATTTTGCCTGCGCTTTATAAGTTGCATTGTCTACCCTGTCGAGCTCCCAGAGTTTAAGCTTTTTATTCGTTGTTTCTGACATTTAAGAATTAAAAATACTGCTAAATTGTGGAAAAATTGCCCAAATGTGCCGGCGAAAAAGGCCTATCTTTACTTAATCAATAAAGTCACGTGAGTAAACAAAAAGCTGAAAAAGGAGTTGAGACGCCTTTGATGAAACAATACAACCAAATAAAAGCTAAGCACCCAGAAGCTATGCTGCTGTTTCGTGTTGGTGACTTTTACGAAACATTTGGCTCAGATGCTATTTTGGCAAGTAAAATTTTGGGCATTATTTTAACTAAACGCAAAAATGGAGCGGCTGCAGAGATGGAGCTTGCGGGTTTTCCGCACCACTCCCTAGAAACCTATTTGCCGAAGTTGGTGCGGGCGGGTCAACGTGTCGCGATATGCGATCAACTAGAAGACCCAAAAATGACAAAAACGATTGTAAAGAGAGGTGTTACTGAACTTGTTAGTCCAGGACTGGCCTTTAATGATCAAGTTCTTGAGCAACGCAGCAATAACTTTTTGTGTGCGCTGTTTATAGAAAAACTAGATGTAGGCGCCGCTTTTTTAGATATTTCGACAGGGGAATTTTTAGTCGCTCAAGGCAACCATAGCTATATTGACAAACTGATCAGTGGGTTCAAACCAGCGGAACTTATTTATCAAAAAAGCCAAAGTGGTCGTGTTCATGAATTTTTTGGCAATGATGCTTTTCACTTCAAACTCGAAGATTGGATATTTGGCGGTGATTATGCAAATGAGCAACTCAACAAACATTTTGGCACGATATCCATGAAAGGTTTTGGTATTGAAAACCAGCATCTTGCCATTATAGCTGCGGGAGCGATATTCCATTATTTAAGTGAAAATCAACAACAAAAACTTGGGCACATCACCGGGTTGTCTCGGATTGCGCCCGACCACCATATGTGGTTAGACAAATTTACTATACGCAACTTGGAACTCATCTATGCACAAAATGAAAATGCAAGCACACTTTTTGAGATTCTAGACAAGACCAAAACCCCAATGGGTGGCAGGCTGCTTAAAAGGTGGATGGTGCTACCCCTTAAGGAGCGACACCAAATCGAAAATCGACACCAAATTGTTTTGGCCTTGCAAAAAGCTTCAGCCGAACACTTCAAGCTTGATGAACGCCTAAGAGAAATCGGCGATCTCGAACGGCTAATCTCTAAGGTTGCGGTTGGTAAAATTAATCCAAGAGAAGTGCAGCATTTAAAACGAACACTTCAACAAATCAATCCCATTGTTGAAATGTTGGCTGCTTTTAACAATAAAAGCATTCAATCATTACTAGGTAAACTCGACCCTTGTGATGCACTTATTGAGTTAATAGACCAAAATCTGATTTCAGATCCAGCCATTCAAGTTGGAAAAGGAAAAGTGATAAAAGAAGGTCGGGATCCAAATTTAGATGAATTACGAAGCATCTCAACTAGTGGAAAAGACTTTCTTGAGCAAATTCAAGAGCGAGAAATACAAGCAACTGGAATTCCAAGTTTAAAAATTGCTTTTAATAACGTTTTTGGTTATTACATTGAGGTAAGAAATACCCACAAAGACAAAGTGCCAGAAACATGGATTAGGAAGCAAACCCTGGTGTCTGCAGAACGCTATATTACAGAAGAGCTGAAGAGTTATGAACAAAAAATATTAGGGGCAGAAGAAAAGATAATTCAAATAGAACAAGCACTGTATCAACAATTGGTTTTTGCTATGGCTGATTTCATTGCCCCCATTCAAAAAAATGCGCATTCAATAGCTGAGCTTGACTGTTTATTCTCTTTTGCAAAAGCGGCAATCGAACACAACTATTGTATGCCCACGCTAAGTGACGATTTTCAAATTAAAATAAATCAAGGGCGACATCCAGTAATTGAACAGCGCTTAGCAGCAACAGAACGCTATGTTGCCAACGATCTATTTTTAGAAAACGATAGCCAACAAATTATTATGATAACCGGGCCCAATATGAGTGGTAAAAGCGCCATTCTTCGTCAAACAGCACTCATCGTGCTTATGGCCCAAATTGGATCTTTTGTGCCGGCACAAAGCGCACATATTGGCATCATTGACAAAATATTTACCCGTGTTGGTGCCTCAGACAATATCTCCTCTGGAGAATCTACGTTTATGGTAGAAATGAATGAAACGGCTAGTATTTTAAATAATGTTTCTGACCGAAGCCTTATTTTATTAGACGAAATTGGAAGGGGGACTAGCACCTATGATGGCATTTCAATAGCGTGGGCAATCGCAGAATTTTTACATGAAAATCCTAAGGCTAGAGCCAAGACACTTTTTGCAACACACTATCACGAACTCAACGAAATGACCAATCGCTTTGAGCGTATCCATAATTTCAATGTAAGTGTTAAAGAACAGGGGAGTAATGTTTTATTTTTACGCAAACTAGAAAAAGGCGGGTCGGCTCATTCCTTTGGAATCCATGTTGCTAAGCTTGCTGGTATGCCTAGTCAAGTAGTAAATCGGGCTCAATCTGTTCTAAAAGACCTCGAATCAAGCCATGCTTCAGTTGGGGCTAGCGAAGGGAAAACTAAACACCCAAAGCCAAATGTTAATCAAATTGATCAAGATGTTCAATTGAGCTTTTTTACTTTAAATGACCCTGTGCTTCAACAAATCCATGACCAGCTAATGCAAACCAATATCAATGAATTGACCCCAGTTGAAGCCTTGCTTAAACTCCACGAAATAAAAAAACTAACTGGTGCGTAGGTTTTTGTCTATTTTGTTTTTGTGTTTCCTTTTTGGCTGTGCAATAGAAGATGTGGCACAAAAAGAAGACAAGCAGTTGGTGATTGCACAAAACTTCATGACCAAGGATGAAATAAATTTGCTGCATAGAATTGCCAAGCAGCACAATATAAAATTAGTAGTTCAGTTTTTATCAATTAAACAAATTAAAAACGCACTTCAAAACACCCCTTGGGACCCTGGTTTTGACCTCGTTTTTGTCGATGGTCTATACAATCAAGTTCTATTGGACAGCGTAGGCTTTCAATATAGCGAACCACAATTCGGCACAATACCAATTGGCATAAGTTACATTGACAGCAATGAAATTAAAGTCAATGATTTTAAAGAATTGGCCAACAACTACCTTTGGTCTGCTGCTGATTTAAAATCAGAAAATATATTAAAGCTCCATTTCGATTATCTTTTTGGTCAAAAAGCCAATGATAAAGAATTGGAAAAAGAATATCAAAGATTAATTCTTGGTTTAAAACATCATCAAGTCAAATATGATAATTATCAACTTAAAAATGGGCTATTGCTCTGTCGATACGACACCTACCTTCAGCAAATTGAAAAAACCAACGCATTTCGCAAATTTAATTATGCCCTATGTTCAAAAGGACGTTTTTATGCCGATTATATAGGGGTTTATATCGTTGAACAAAACACACGAATTGCCTTAGCTAGAAAGTTTATTGACCTATTACACAAACAGCGAGATAGCCAAAGTACATTTTGCCAAACTTTTGGAATGCTCAAATATTCTAAAAAAAATCTTCCTTATTCATTCCGTGTTTTGCAGCCTCTTGTCAACAAATGACACCTAAATGACATTTGTTTTTTAAGAGTTCGTTAATTTTGTAAAAAATTAAAATATGTATCCAGCAGAACTTGTTCAGCCAATGAAATCAGACCTTACCAGCGTAGGGTTTAAAGAATTATTAGACGCAACCGATGTAGATGCTGCCATCTCAAATAATAGTGATACCCTTCTTGTGGTAGTTAATTCTGTTTGTGGTTGTGCGGCAGGCAATATGCGTCCAGGTGTAAAACTTTCTTTACAACACGACAAAAAACCCGCTAATTTAACCACTGTGTTTGCAGGTGTAGATCAAGATGCTGTTGCCCAAGCACGAAAGTATTTTTTACCCTACCCGCCTTCATCTCCGTCTATTGCCTTGTTTAAAGGAGGAAAGTTGGTGCATTTTCTTGAAAGACATCACATTGAGGGTGGGAGCGCTCAAATGATAGCCACAAACCTTCAGGCCGCCTACGACGAATTTTGTTAATCTAATCGAAAAAGTGCTGCGGCTATTCCGTCTGCATGGAGCTTACCCTTGTCTGTTAAGCTAATACAAGTCTTGGATTCCTCTAGCCAATGATTGTCCTTAAATTCTTCGATTTGTTCTCGTTCGTTTTTTGTCCAGCGGGCATCGAAGTTTACAAGATTTAAGCCCCATTTGGTGCGTAAGCCCAATAAAATTTGTTCGTTCCTTAATTCATTGGGGCTCAAATTTTCTTCATCATACCAAAAATTGTTTTTATTTAAATTTTTAATATAACTGGTGTTATTACGAACATTCCAACGGCGCGTTTTTCCATTAAACGAATGTGCTGATGGGCCTATTCCTAAGTAGGGTGTGAATTGCCAATAAGCGCTGTTGTGTCTAGAATTGAATCCAGGAAGAGAAAAATTAGATATCTCATATTGTTCAAAACCATTTAATTGAGCCTTATTGATTAAATCACGGAATTGTTCACTTTGCAATGGTTCATCTGCGGGAATTAATTTTTTCTGCCGTACTAAATGATTAAGTGCCGTTTTGGGTTCAACCGTTAAACAATAAGCAGATAAATGTTGTATTCCCAGACTAAAAATTTTATCTAATGAGGCCAGCCATTCCTTGCTTGATTGATCGGGAAGACCATAAATCAAATCCACACTTATATTGTCAAAACCCTCTTGTTGCGCCATTTGTACGCCAATTAAAGCGTCTTTTGTAGTGTGAGCGCGGTTCATCCAAGATAAATCTTTATCAAAAATGGACTGTAATCCAATACTTAATCTATTGATTCCTAAATCTTTCCAACTCGCTAATTGCAGCTTAGTTATATCTTCAGGGTTTACCTCTAGTGTGATTTCACAAGATGCTGACAGCTTAAAATTTTGTCTGATTTGTTGCATTAAAAAACCGAGCTCTTCTCTATTTAAAAGGCTTGGTGTACCCCCGCCAAAATAAATGGTTTCAATAGGCGAGCTAAGTTCGTTTTTTCTCAAAAACAATTCCTGTCCAAGAGAAGACACCATGGCTTCTCTGTACTTGACAAATGTCGTTGAAAAATGGAAATCACAATAGGTGCATCGCTTGCGACAAAAAGGTATGTGCAAGTACAGAGAGCTCATTAAAATTTATTGTTTGATAAATTTCTTTTTAAAACTGGTGCCTTCGTTATGGATCAATTCTATGATATAAGTTCCTGCGCTGAGTGAATGAATGTCTAATTGAATATCCTTTTCTTGCTTGTCTTCATCCATCAAAACTTTACCACATATATCCATAATTTTAATCTTCGTTTTAATTGAGTTCTCAATATTAATGTTGAGCACGGATTGAGCAGGGTTTGGAAAAATACTAAATTGCATAACGTTTGGATCTAATCCTGCATCATCTATATTACGTACAACAGTGGCTAAACTGTCTCCAAAATCAGCAGCGGTTAATGTAAATAAGGAAACATTATTGTTATCAAATACTTCAAGCTGACCATCTGTACCGCCCCACTGAGCAGCGCCAACACCATCCCCATAATAATCATAAATCACAAAAGTATAACACTCAAATGACGACAAAGGAATGTCGTAACTATAAGCCGTATTGTTTTGTAGCGGATTTGTTACATCATTTGGTGCCGGAAAACCTCCAGTGCCAAAATTACCTGCTACGTTTTCATTTCCTTCAAACCATACAACAGCACCTGAAGAATTTCGCAATTCTATATAGGTCTCATCCGCATAATCATCTGTAAGTAAGGTTACTTTTAATGTGTCTATCGTTTCTGGTACTGCCTGAACATTTGTTGTCGTGGAAGTTTGATTGTTATTTGGGTTTTCATCTTGTGCCTGGTTTGGATTGCTCACTGTGGCTGAAAAACTGTGCGCACCTGCTGTTAATTGTATCGTTGGCAACGTAATTACGGCGGCCTGCCATTGTGTTAAATTGCCATTCCAAACATGTTGTTGAACTGCGCCATTGTCTATTTGATAATCAATCTGAGCGCTTGTTAATGATGTTGTTCCCACATTCATTAAAGATAAACTAGGCAAATAATTATCTCCACATAAAGCTTGTTGACTAAGTTGCGGGCCAGATATTGCAGCGTCTAGTGCATAAAATGTAGTGTTATTAGGATCAAAGCCATCGATAAATGCAGCCGAAGAATTGTTTGGGTCTAGCCAGTATTTAAGTTGATTGGTGCTATCGCTTCCATTTGGTTGCCAAGAATTTGCAACCCTTCCATAATAATCTGGTGCATTTAAATTTTGACAAGAAGCGCCGCCACCCCAAAGTTGGCCGATGATGCGGTGGTTTTGATCAAACAATGGAGAACCCGAAGACCCTCCTTCAGTTGTGGTATTGCGGTCCCATTGAATCGTCCAGGTCGAATTAGGCTCGGAAGAGCCCATGGATTGAGAAATTGACGGTGGATTATCGTCAAATGAGATTTTTTTTATGTCTCCTGATGGATGATGAATACATACCGTGGCTGTCGGAATAGTGCCAGAGTTGTCCCAGCCTGAAAAATAAGGGTTGTAATTCAGCGGAACTGAACCATTTTCAAGCCCACCAGTGATTTCCACCAGACAGAAATCTGAGGGCGTCCGACGTGCGCGTAAAACAGCTCCACTCAAAGATTGAAATGTTGGTGATGAAGATGGATTATTGCAATCCGTTGCCTGCCAGTTAAAACGGAAAATCCAATTCGCAGGATTGCTGTAACAGTGATTTGCTGTCAACACATATGGCTTGCCATCATTCTCAGTGTTGTTGATCAGCGACCCTGAACAAAAACCACTGCTGCCAGAAACCAACATTACTGCGCCATTGCGTTGCTGCGTCCAAGGCATACCATCGGGACAATTCACATTCATATTACATGCGCCAGAACTACCAAACGCTTTTTCCATAAATTCATTTGCTGTGCGGTAGCCATGTGTGACAGTTCCCACTTGAACATTCCCGATTTGTTGTCCTGGAGCGACATAATATTCAATTATTGCCTCATTTCCAGGAATTAGTTCCGTTCCTAATTGGCCATTATAAATATGTGATTGGTTAAAGGAACCTAAAATAAAATCCTTTTGTGGGTTATAAACAAACAATTGATTTCCCTCGGGAATTTGTGTTTGTTCAAATGTGAGGTTTACTGTAAGTGCTCCTTGACATTTTAAGCGCAACATCCAAATTCTAGCACCATTTGACAATTCTGTCCAAGTGCCTGTATTGGTTGTTGAAAGGTTAGTGTAGTTATTAAAACCAAAACGCCATGGAGCAATGCCTTGCGGGTCTATTATTGCGTCTTCTTCTTGCAATGCTTCAATATCGGGTTGATCGAAAAGCCAAGTTGACACTTGACTAGTAGCAATTTTTAATTTTGTAGAGGTGGGGCGTCCACCCATTCCTTGAATCTGAGCAAAAGTTAAGTTGGCAAATATTAAGAATAAAACCGTGTAAAATATTTTCATGGAGAGAAATTTGAATTGATCTTCCGAAAATAAGGAATTTTGCCTCAAGAAGTGTATAATCAAAATAAAAAAATGACATACAAATTGTATCTTTGCTAAATGTCCAAACCTTTTGTAATAGGAATTTGTGGTGGTAGTGGCGCGGGTAAAACAACCTTATTACAACGCCTTTCTGACACTTTTGAAAACACCTCCCCCGCTGTGTTTTCAATGGATAATTATTATTTGCCGATTGATCAGCAAGCTAGAGATATAAATGGTGTAGTTAATTTTGATCTTCCCACTGCTCTTGATGCGCAAAAACTTAGCAACGATCTAAAAGAATTAATTTTTGGCAATCCAATAGAGGTGCGCGAGTATTTTTTTAATGTGCCTTCTAGTAAAAGCGTATTGCTCACCATACAACCCAGCGATGTTATTATTGTTGAGGGGTTGTTCACACTTTATTATGAGCCTGTATTTTCTCAGCTCGATTTTAGCATATTTGTTGATGTAGACCATGCCATTCAGTTAGATAGACGCATCTATCGCGATCAAGAAACACGCGGTTACAAAAGATCAGACATTATTTATCAGTGGGAAAACCACGCTATCCCGTGTTATCAACAATACATTGAGCCTCATAAAAATTCAGCTGACTTTATTTATTTAAATGATCATCGTGCTGATGAAAATTTCTTGCTATTAAGTGAGCAACTGCGTAACTTGGTGCCTGATCGCATTTTATAATGAAACTTTTAATGGGGGTTTTTCGCGCTTGGAAATACGGCTTCTTAGGCTCAATATGTCTTCTTGCTGGCCTATATATCTACATTAACGATAAGGGGCGGTCTTTTAATCCCGATGCGATTCAAAGGAAATTTAATGCCTTAGAAAAGGAGCAGCTTCAATATGCAAAAAAATTATTGCTTGATGTAAAAGCAAACAAACCATTACCCAACAAGCCCGATTTAGTCTATCACTTATATGATAAAAACATTCTTTTTGGATGGAATAGTAACCAATTACCAATTGGAAGATATAAAACTGATTTGTTTCCCAAAAATGGCCTAGTTAAGCTCAACAACGGTTGGTACTACTGCCGAACTATTCAAGAAGGAAGCCTGAGCTGTTGTGTAAGCTTTTGTTTATTAAAAGAATACGAGTTTAGCAATGCTTATTTGCGGGCGTCTAATCCCTCATTTTGGAATGAACAATTTAAGATTGGATTAAAGCACGGAAGACATGCCGTACTAAATAACCAAAAACAATTTGTTTTTTATGCTTCCCCCTTGCCCTCAGATTCTGCCCCGAATAAAAGCGATTTGGAAATATTTTTTTTCATAATAGCTGGTATTTTAATACTGTACCAATTGCAAGTACGCTTTGTAAAATCACTTTGGGCCAACCTTTCATTGTTGATTGGTTTAGTTGTAATAAGAACTATGCTTTATGAAATTCATTGGCCAAAAGAATGGCTTGACAGCAATTGGTTTTCTGCTGGTTTCTTTGCTTATAACGAATGGTATCCCGATTTTTTTTCCTTTGTAATCAATGGCTTATTTATTCTATTTGGGGTACGCATTTTTCTTGTGATCTTGCGCATACTTTCAAAAAAATGGTTGAACACTTTGGCGCTTTCTCTTCCAATATTGATTTGGGCATGGATAGAAATTCAACTTAATATTATCATCGAGCATTCAAACTTACCATTAGGCTTTGATCATCTTTTTGATTTAGATATAACTACCTTTTTCTTCTTTACCTTGTTGGGTTTATACATTTACACCTTCCAAAAATCTGTATACATCATCTTACAACAGAATCGTTCAGAAAATTGGTTCAATAAAGGATATAAAAAACTCGTCTTTTTAGGTATTCCATTTTTAGGTTTACTATTTATAGATTTTAGCTCGATAAGTGCCCTTCCTTTAATAGTAATTTGTATTCAAGTCGCCTTTTTCAACACCAATAATGCTTCATGGTATAAATTGAGTAGTCAATTGCTCATTTTAACTTTGAACGCGGCAATAATTGCATTCTTCCTTCAAAACCTTCAATTCAAAAAAGATTTAGAAAATCGCGCCCTATTTGCCCAACAACTCGCTATAGAACGCAATATTAACTTAGAATTGGCCTATGCACAAGCGGTGCAAAATTTTATAAATGACGAGGCCTTACAGCTCGAGTTTGATACACTGCGCCAACAATACTCCAAGGTTGGTTTTGAACACGCTTTTATACAAAAGTATTTAAATGGCATTTGGGATGGTTTTGATATCGATATTGAACTATATGATGGGCAAGATAGACCTTGTTTTGGGGCGGACTCCCTACAATTTCAAAACCTCAAACATTTGGTTCAAAAACATGGTCAACAATCGGATATTGAAAGTGAGATTTATTTTATGCCCCATGAGGAAGAAGGGCTTAGTTATGTCATTTTATTGCCACTTACAGCGCAAAGAACGCTTGCAATAACACTTGTATCTAAACGCATACCCGAAGAGATCGGATTTCCTCGATTGCTCATTTCAGACCAAGCTGGTATATCCAATAACCTGGAACAATATGCAATTGGAAAATATGCTGAAGGGGGGCTCATTCATCAATCCGGAAGTTTTAACTACCCACTGCGCTTAGACAACCTGACTTCCCAAAAATCAGGAAATACCATTATTGAATCAAATGGATATATTCACGTCGTTGTGTCTCAACAAGCAGGCGCTGCTATTATTATTTCTACACCTCAACAAGCGTGGTATAGTAATGTGACTGGTTTTGCATTTCTGTTCGTTTTTTGGGGGCTACTACTCATTAGTCAGAATATGCTCAAGTCTTTGTTTGATCTCAAACAAGCACAATGGTCATTGTCCTTTAAGGTTCAAATCGCATTTTTAATTATTCTTGGGCTCTCCTTATTCCTTTATGGATTAGGAAGCTCTCTTTTTATTGGTGAACAATTTGATCGCTACACCCAACAAGCACTTCGTGAGAAGCTTGCCGCTGTGCACACCGAGCTTAATTCTGAAACCTCCAGACTAGATACATTAGATGCGGTAAGCATTGGAAAAAAACTTGAATTGAAACTCTCAAAACTTGCTAGTGTATTTAATACGGACCTTTTTGTTTTTGACAGTGATGGATTTTTAATTGCTTCTTCTAGACCAAGTCTATTTGCTTATGGCCTAATAGGAGAACACATGAATCCTCAGGCAATGGATGCTTTGTTGGGCGGCAATAAAAGTTATTTTTCTCATCAAGACCAGATCGGGACGCTGAGTTACAGAAGTGCCTATCTGCCCATTATGAGTCAACAAAAACGTCAAATTGGGTTTATTAATCTTCAGCTTTTTGGTCAGCAAGAAGCCTATGAACTTCAATTAGAAAACTTTTTAAAAGCAGCCATTAACGTATTTGTTTTATTGTTGGCCATTTCTGTTTTTATTGCTTTACTTGTAAGTAACTGGCTCGTTGGGCCACTACAATTAGTAGCAAGGTCAGTGCGCGGACTCGAATTTGGCAAAAACAATCAAAAAATTAAGTATCAGAACAATGACGAAATAGGTCTATTGGTTAGGGCTTACAATGATAAACTTGCTGAACTTGAACAATTTGCTAGTCAAATTGCTAGAAACGAAAGGGAGGGTGCTTGGCGAGATCTTGCGCAACAAATTGCTCATGAGATAAAAAATCCATTAACACCCATGAAACTTAGCATTCAACATATTTTGCACAAAATGGAGTCCGATGACGTCAATGCACAAGAATTAATAAAAACAGCTTTACCTAATTTAATTGATCAAATTGATGCTTTGGCAAGAATGGCTAACGAATTTGCTCGTTTTGCCAAATTACCAGAGCCCATTTTCGAAAAAATAGAATTAAATACATTTATTACCCAAACTGTTCAATTGTTTGATGAAGAACAAAACCTCATCCACTTCAACGCGAGCAACGATACAATTTGGATTCAATTCGATAAAGACATGCTTAGTCAGGTATTTAATAACTTACTACTCAATGCAAAACAGGCCACGGAAACAAAATTAGATAAGCGAATTGATATTGTGGTGAGCTCATCTGATACGCATATTCTAATTCAATTCAAAGACAATGGTGTTGGAATTATAAAATCAGAATATGAAAAAATATTTACTCCTCATTTTACAACGAAATCTTCAGGTTCAGGAATTGGGCTTAGTGTTGTGCGGCAAATTATTGAAAAACACGAGGGTAAAATTTGGTTTGAGAGCGCTCGCAATAAAGGGTCAATATTTTTCTTGGAATTCAAACGACTCAACGAAAATTAGCTTAATTTCTATAAGGCTTTAAATCGTAAATACTGACATTCTTTTTTTGATAACAGAGATGGCCGAGAAATGGCTTAATCCCTTCATTTTCAATATCTTGTTTAAGGACGACTAATTTTGATGCGCCTTTTTGAATCAGTTTTTGAATCTGTGGTTGAAATGCAATTGTTCGGTTTAAATTATAATTGGTGTATCCTATTCTATCAAGTGCAGTGAGGTGAACATTGGCATAAGGATCAGAAAAACAAAAAACGGTGTCGTTGCTACCAATTAGCTTTTGGATTTCACTTTTCTGAACTTGTAACTGCATCAGATTTTCATTGTGATAAGAATAAAACCAACTCCAATTTCCTTTTATAAACGAAGATATGAAAGGGGAGTTTTTTGCAACAACATTTTGTTTGCCTGCTGTAATTTCGGTAAAAGTTAAGGTATTTAAAAAGATAAGTACTAGCAAGACATATTCCACTGGTTTTTGAAAACTTGCTAATAAAGACCATTTGGGATTATACTTTAAATAGAAGGCCAGCAATATCATTGGTAAAAATAATAACTCAATAAAATAATAATCGTGGACCTCAAAAACCCAAAACCATAGAATAAAATAGGCTGTTATTCCAACGGTAGAAAACAATAAAAGATGTTTTGTAAATAATGAAACCTTTCTCGATAAAAGCAACCATAGATATATTATTATTACAATTGGCCAACCAACCAAAGGGACGATTTCCCGACTATGTTCCAATAACACTAGTTTCAATATTCTCCACCTTTCCTCAACACTTACTTCCCAAAATGGCCGAATCGTTGTGGAAAAAATCGTTGAACCATGTTCGAAATTATAATTGATGGCATAACGATACCATAAATAACTGGCAACAAGGGTTAATAACAAAGCACCATACATCCATTGAACTTTTCGCGTTCGAAGTCTTTGAAGAAGTTGCCCCTTCATTAATTGTGAAGTTGTAAATGCACCAAAAAATGCCAAAACAGCAATAAGTGCCGTAATTTTTATAAGCGCCGCCAAACATAAAAAACTACAGAATAAAATAAGCGAGCTTATTTTATGTTGTTCCCAATATCGATATAATTGTGCGCTAGCTAAAAGCAAGAAAGAGAAAGAAAAAACATTGGGCAATAAAGTGTCGGTATAATAATAGAGTACCGGAAATGAAAAAAGAACGCCAACAAAAACAAGTGATTTGTTTTCAGATTTGAACATTCTATTTAATAAGGGCAGCAATGATAAAATACTGGTCCAAAGCAGGCCGATTGAAAAAACTTTAGCGATCCATAAATGATATCCTGTCAGCTTCCAAATTTGACCCAAGATGAAATAAATTAGCGGAAATTCTGCTGCTGCATTGCGATTACCTTTTTCAGAAATCCAATTTGTTTGGGGTTCAAAAAACGATGCTCCTTTAAAATATTGTATTGCTTGGGTTAATGAATCTGATTTTCTGCATTCATGAATGGGTAAAATATCTGAAAATAAATGCTGCCAATAGCCATAAAAAACAGAAAGTGCAATCAAAAGTAATAATCCTTTGAGTGGCAAAGAAAAGGCAATTCTGCTTTTTTTCATGCACTAAAGATAAGGGCTATTATTGAATTCGAATAGCGAAAATACACTCCGAAACTACAGGCCGTTGTTCATTTTTTTGGGGCGACCACAGAGCCGCAATCAAATGCCGCTTCTACCGCCGGAAAGTTTAGATTTATTATCCTTTCATCCAAGAACGAAAAAACAATTGATTCCTTACCTTTGTTTAATCATTTTATGAAAATGCAGCCCTATTGCCTTGATCTTTGGAAACGCACGCGTATTGCTACAAAAGAAGTTCATATCGGACCTCTTGGCATAGGTGGAGTAAATCCTATTCGCGTACAATCCATGACTACCACAGACACCATGGATACGCAAGGGTCTATTGAACAATCTATTCGCATGATTGATGCTGGATGTGAGCTTGTTCGCTTAACAGCCCCTAGTAAAAACGAAGCAGAGAATTTAAAAAATATTAAAGCGGCATTAAGCGCTAAAGGATATCATACGCCATTAGTTGCAGACATTCATTTTACTCCCAACGCAGCTCAAATCGCTGCTCATATTGTAGAGAAGGTCCGCGTTAATCCAGGAAATTACGCAGATAAAAAGAAATTTGAGGAAATTGCTTATACAGACGATAGCTATAGTGCGGAGCTGAAGCGTATTGAAGAGAAGTTCACACCACTTGTAAAATTGTGTAAAGCAAATAAAACCGCAATGCGCATCGGAACCAACCATGGCTCACTTTCAGACAGAATTTTAAGTAGGTATGGTGATACTCCTGAAGGTATGGTTGAATCTGCTTTTGAATTTATTCGCATCTGTGAAAAGCTCCATTACGATCAATTGGTCATTTCGATGAAAGCCAGTAATACTATTGTTATGGTTCAAGCGTATCGTATGCTTATGGCCAAGATGCTAACTAATGGCGTTATTTATCCTTTACATCTTGGTGTAACTGAAGCGGGCGATGGCGAGGATGGCCGCATAAAGTCTGCTGTAGGAATAGGCGCTTTACTAGAAGATGGTATTGGAGATACGATTAGGGTTTCATTAACAGAGGCGCCTGAAGCGGAAATTCCTGTTGCACAAAAGCTCATTTCAAAATACAGCGACTATAAGCCACTTGAATTTGAAAAACCGAAACATCTATTGGATTATTCTCCGTTTAGCTATAACAGACGTCTTAGCAATGTTCTCCATAATATTGGAGGTAAAAATGCGCCCGTTGTCTTGGCTGATCTTTCATATGTCGAACACATAAAAGCGTCTCATTTCTTTGGTTTTGGTTACCAATACAGTATTCCTACTGATAAATGGAATATATTAGACCAAGCTGCAGACTATGTATATATTGGGAATTCAGAATTGGATTTTGAAGTTCCTGGAACGCTTTCAGTCATTGTTGATTTATCGCTTTGGCAAGAAAAGTACAGTCAAAAAGCTGGCTATTGCCCATTAGTATTGCCAGAACAACTAGATCAAATTGAGCATAATCAAATTTGTTTTGTGCCCTTAGAGGCAGAAAACCCGCTGCCAGATATAATGAAAGCTCGCCCAAATGCTTGTATTATTTTAAATACTTCATACGATAATAAAACGCAATTATATAGGCGCTTTTTTTCTGAATTACAATTTAATAACTATCTCAATCCAGTTATTCTATCATATCAATATCAGACTGATGAATTGGAATCCTTTCAGCTTTATGCTGGTGCAGATGCAGGTGCGGTTTTAATTGACGGATTTGGCGATGGCATTTGGTTAAATGCAAACCTCGGTTCGCAGTATATTAATTCTACCTCTTTTGGTATTTTACAGGCAACGCGAACGCGCATGTCGAAAACAGAATATATTTCTTGCCCATCTTGTGGAAGAACATTATTTGACTTACAAGATACCACTGCTAAAATTCGTCGGCGAACTGCACATCTTAAAGGGCTGAAAATTGGTATTATGGGTTGTATCGTTAATGGCCCAGGAGAAATGGCAGATGCAGATTATGGCTATGTTGGAACTGGGCCAGGTAAAATTAATCTATATAAAGAAAAAACGATTGTTAAACGTAATATAGAAGAAGAACAAGCGGTTGAAGCCTTAGTGGAATTAATCAAAGAATATGGTGATTGGCAAGAGCCACGCAATTAAAATTCAGCAGGACATGTGAGCTCCATCCATTCATTGCTATGCGGATGATAAAATCCTATTTTAGCTGCGTGTAAATACAAGCGGTCTGCTTTTTTACCATAAAGATCATCCCCTTTTATTGGGCAATTCAATCCCAAATGATGAGAACAATGAACACGTAATTGATGGGTTCGTCCTGTTTGTGGCATTAAAATTATTCTGGTTTCTTTTTCGTTTTGGCTCAAAACATGAAAATTCGTTATAGCTTCATTTCCATGTGTTTCACAAACAAGCTGTCTAGGGCGGTCCTCGAGATCAACGCGAAGCGGTAAATTTATAACCCCTTTTTGACTTTCTATTTGCCCTTCAATTATTGCCACATATTCTTTTTTTACTTTTCGAAGTTCAAATTGCCGTTGAAGACGCTCGTGTATTTCCTTTGACTTAGCTGCAATTAAGATACCTGAGGTTGACATATCTAACCGATGCACCAAAATAGGCCCGGTAAATTGAGGGTGTTTTTGTTTGAGGTCAGCCAAAATATTGGGCTGCGCATTTTTACCAGGAACCGATAAATAATCAGCGGGCTTATTGATAGCCAAAATCCATTCATCTTCATATATGACAATTAATTCCTTTGACGGGTAAGCCAAAGCAATTGGATTGGGGTCTATTTTTAAACCTTTAAGCATATGGCTTAAAATAGGCTCGCATTTACTTTTACATGAGGGATAAAATTGCTTGTGCTTACGAATTTCAGATTCTGGTGAAATGCCCCACCAAAACTCTGCCATACAGAGTGGCTTAAGTGAATTTAAATATGAATACTGAAGCAACTTTGGCGCTGCACATTCGCCTGCCCCTGCAGGTGGGTTGCCATCAAACAAATCAATTAAGTTCTTTTTTTTCGCATGGGCATTTAAAAAGGTGTATTGCTCAAATATTCTGCTTTGCAAATCTGCCGAATGTGCTGCCCTTTTTTGTTTAAGCATTTGAATTTCGTTCTCAAAAATCGAAAGCTTTTTTCTTTCAATTTCAATTTGTCGATTAATGAATTTTTTTAGATTTTTCAATTCATAGCTTTCTGTTTTACTCTGATTGGCTAAGGCTTCTAGAGAAAAATCTGTTTGTCCACCCTCTACAATTTGTAAACGAATCTTTGCGCGGTTTTCCTTGTTTATTTTGTTGCGAGAGATTAAGGCCATCAAATCTTTTGTTTGTGCCGACTTTAATTGCTCGATGTGATGCTTTTGTTCTAAGTAAGCTGAATTGTTAAGTAGTTGTTCTATTTTTTCATTTAATTCATTTAATTGTATTTCCTCTTTTCTAAAAAAACTTTGGGCTTTCAACAAATCAAAAACAGGTGGCACAAAACCCACGTGATGATTTGAATTGCCTAGTTTTCCTGAAAAAGCAGCTAAATAACCTATCGTTCCCTTTAAGTCTTGTGCCACCATTACACCAAACATTTTTCCAATTGCACCATCGCGCTTGGCTTTGTCAATGCCAAAATCATGTCCGAAGATTTCATTTTCCAACCTCTCTTGAACTAATGTGGAGGCTATATGAGCTAAGGGATGTACATCATAATAAAACGGAAAAGTAAATCGCTTAGGTATGGTGTGTTCTTGAATTTCTAAATCAAAAGGGATAAACATGCGCAAAGGTCAAAAAAAAACGCCCTCAAAGGAGGGCGTTTCGTCATTGAGTTGATAAACTTATTTGATTACTACATTTTTAGTAGTTGTCATTCCGTTAACGGTTACTGTTACAATGTAAGAACCTTTTGCCACATTCTCAGTAGAGAAGGTTGCTGTTTGTGTTCCTACTGCATTGTTTAATTGCATAGTAGAGATAACACGACCTTGAAGATCCATAAGTGCAACTGTATAGTCAGCTTGCTTACCTTCAAAGGTTACATTGAAAGCTTCAGAGGCAGGGTTTGGTGCAACTGTGAATGCCGCTTGACCCAACTCCTCGATTCCATTTGAACAAGCAGTGCTTGAAACATTGATGTCATCAACAAAGACATTGTTTCCATAGAAATTGTCACTAGTGAAACGAACAAACAATGCTGGTGAATTTGCATAGGCAGAAAGGCTCACACATTCATCACGGAAATCTGCTGCAGATGCTGGTGTAAAAGACCCCGTTTGATCAGCGCCTGTTGCTAAATCTTGGTTTTCTTTAAACCAAACTTGAGTCCAAGGGCCATTACAGTTAGTTGATACGTAAACATATAATTTATCGTAATAAGTAGCGCTGTAACGACGGTTTGCAACCTTAAAGTTCAACGATGGTGTGCTTTGTCCTGTTAAATTAAAGGCCTGAGTAACCATGTGGTCTAACTCTCCTGTAGTTGAGTAATTGTAAGTATTAATCCCCATCATACCACCAAGAAGAGAAAGGTATTCCCAAGTAATTCCATCGTCTGGATTTAATACCTGCCAGTTAGCATATGGGAAAGCACTATTTGAGAAGTCTTGATTGGTATTAACTGCCGTAGTTGTTGACGAACTAATGTATTGAAGATCTTGAACAAGTGTTGAGTTTGCAGGATTGCCATCATTTGAAGTAATAGTAATCGTTGCTGTTGCAGGCGCAGTCAAAGAAATTGTTCCTAAGTTCACTTGTGCAGTAGCGTAAGTTGCAAGGTTTCCAGTCCAATTGTAAGTAATTGGCGATGGAATTCCAGTAACAGAGATAGTCGCACTGGTTAGTGGGTCTAAACCATTGTTTTGCATGGTTACACTCAATGTAAAATCGCTACAAGAAGTGGTTGTACCTGTATATCCTAAAAATGCTGGGTCAACAGGAAGAGTTGCTGGAGGCGGGCAAGCACCTACAGAACTATACAACGCAGTAGCACCAATTTGTCCAACCTCCTCGATAATACGATTCGGGCAAATTCGGTAGATAGTTGGAAAATAGTTGATGTTGTAATCATTGTTGATTTGGTTAGCCAATGCAGAAGCTGGGTTAGCCATTGGGAATGGAACTTGATTACCTGTAGTAGGCTCAATCCAGTTACCAATTGATCCAGCACCATCTAACATAGTTGCGTCAGCAGTAGTACCATCGCCTTCTACCCAAATAACCATAACATCATTGGTAGTGCTAGCATTAACTCCGGGCGCTCCAGAAGGACCATGTGCAACATATAAATCTTCCAATGCGCCACCAAGATGGTAGTTCCAACAAGGACCACACCAAGTAGCAGATACATCCATAAAGACTGTGTAGCCTTGGTCTAAATAGTCATACAAGGTGTATGAACCATTGCTACTAGAACCGGCTGTTGCCAACCATGGTTGGTAAGCCGTTACTGTAAAATTCGGTGCAACACTTCCTGGTGCTAGTTGTGCCTTTGCACTAAATACACCGGCAAACAATGCTGCTGAGAGTAATAGTTTTTTCATGTATAAATGTTTTAATTTCCGTAAATATATGGAAAACAAACTAAAGAAAAAATAGCCAAATAAAAAATAGTGAGATTTACTTTTTTTTGAGTTGTTCTTTGATATACAACTCAATAGCTGCCACCATAGATGTGGCTTTTGGGTGTGGCGCATGAACGTCTAAACGCAAGTTGTTTTTCATTACTGCGTTTGCGGTTGTTGGGCCAAAAGCAGCAATAACCGTCTTGTTTTGTTTAAAATCTGGAAAATTCTTGAATAAGGATTCTATTCCTCCGGGGCTAAAGAAAACAAGCATATCATAAAAAACATTCTCCAAGTCAGATAAATCTGCCGCAACTGTTCTGTATAGCACCACTTTGGAAAAAGAAATATTAAATTTTTCAAGCGTTAAGGGAATATTGTCGCGAAGAATATCTGTACAAGGTAAAAGGAATTTATCTCCCTTTTGTTTTTTCATGATCTCTGCCAAATCATCTATTGTCTGTTTTCCGAAGAAAATTTTTCGCTTACGATAGGTAACATATTTTTGTAAATACAGTGCCACTGCCTCTGTAATACAGAAATATTTCATCGTGTCTGGCACTTCAAATCTCGTTGCTGCGGCAATTCGAAAAAAATGATCTACAGCAACCTTTGAGGTTAGAATAATTGCAGTGTGTGATGCCAGGTCAATTTTTTGTGAACGAAACTCTTTGGCATCTACCCCTTCTACTTTTATAAAAGGGCGAAAATCTATTTTGACTTTATATTTTTCTGCAATATCAAAATAGGGAGATTTTTCTCCTTCTGGTTTCGGCTGAGAAACTAAAATGGTCTTTATCGCCAAAATAATCGTTTTAATTTATTTCTGTTCCTCCTGCAAACCAACGCCAAACAAATAGCAAGGGTGTGATTTCCAGAGTGCAAAGGTACAAAATTAAATAATACCATTCCAAATTTACCTGCAGACAAGTGCGCCAAGCCTTAATCCATCTCCAGAGGTGGGTTCCAAAAAGTATGAGTAGATAAGCCCAATAAAACCCAGTTAAATCACTTCTATTAATTACCCATAAAAATGTTAAAACCAGTAGTAAAAGACCAGAAAAAGACCAAACTTGTTTATTAACCTCAGCCAAATGAGGAACAAGTTTCCATTGATTAGCAAACAAAAGTGCTCCGCGATAATTCACCATTTGGAAAAAGACATAACCTAAAACCACGATTGTAGATAAAAGTGGTGCTGAGCGTTGAATTAAATGATCTAAAAAAAACAAATAAGTACTTAAGCCAAGTGCAATTAAAAAATTTGCAATTAATAGCCATTGTGTTTGAGGCCTAATTTTATCATCATCAAATCCAAATGACTCGATTCTGTTTAATTTCCAAAACCGCCTCCAAACAAGCGATAAGGCCTTAGGATTAATAGTGCGCGCATAGGCAACCAATGTTAGTGCAAGCATTGTAAGAACGAGTAAATAATTATTTACTTGGGGTGCTTTTTCAACAAGGTCAAAATTTGGCATTAACGTCTATAGGTATACAAAAATAATTCAATTTTATGTCTTGGAGCCCGAGCATATAATTGTGTAATTTTGCAGTACAAAATATTGATCATGAAAACTGACTTATACCAGCATCCAGATTACTATAATATGGACGATTTGCTTTCTGAAGAACACAAAATCGTTCGCGAAGCAGCGAGAGCGTGGGTTAAAAAAGAGGTGTCTCCAATAATTGACGAACATTATGAAAAAGCCACCTTCCCAATGCATTTATTATCTGGGCTTGGTGAAATTGGCGCTTTTGGCCCTTACATTCCAGTAGAATACGGAGGAGCTGGCTTAGATCAAATTTCCTATGGTTTAATAATGCAAGAGTTGGAGCGTTGTGATTCAGGTTTGCGATCAACCGCATCCGTGCAATCTTCTTTAGTTATGTACCCTATATGGAAATATGGCTCTGAAGCACAAAAACAAAAATATTTACCCAAATTAGCCACAGGTGAAATGATGGGTTGTTTTGGGCTTACTGAACCCGATTATGGGTCTAACCCTGGTGGGATGATTACAAATTTCAAAGATGGGGGTGAGTATGTAATTCTGAACGGGGCTAAAATGTGGATCTCTAACGCTCCTTTTGCTGAAATTGCAGTAGTTTGGGCCAAAGATGAAGAGGGCCGCATTCATGGCTTGATTGTTGAGCGTGGAATGGAGGGTTTTAGCACTCCCGAAATGCATGGAAAACTTTCCCTTCGTGCTTCGGCAACGGGAGAATTAATATTTGACAATGTCAAGGTTCCCAAAGAGAACATTCTCCCTGGAAGAACTGGTTTGGGCGCACCCCTTAGCTGCTTAGATTCTGCACGTTATGGCATAGCCTGGGGGGCATTAGGTGCAGCTATGGATTGTTATGATCAGGCACTGCGTTATTCAAAAGAGCGCACCCAATTTAATGTGCCTATTGGTGCATTCCAATTAATTCAGAAAAAGTTAGCCGAAATGATCACCGAAATCACCAAAGCACAACTACTGACCTTGCGTTTGGGAGAATTGCGCAATAACGGCCATGCCACTTCGGCTCAGATTTCAATGGCCAAAAGAAACAATGTTGAAATTGCCTTAAACATTGCGCGCGAGGCGCGACAAATCCACGGTGGAATGGGTATAACTAGTGAGTATTCAATGATGCGCCATATGGCTAATTTGGAGTCAGTAGTTACCTATGAAGGCACGCACGATATCCATTTACTTATCACTGGAATGGACATAACTGGTATACCTTCTTTCACAAGAGATATCCCAGTGAGTTAAATTAAATATCGTCGTCATTTATATTCGCATCCCCTCTTAAAAGGCGAATGCGCTTTCTTGCTTCTGCCCCAAATAAGCTTGCTTTGTAGTCTAAGAGTATGCGCTTGTATAAGGCCTCAGCAGTGATTTTATCTGATAAAATATTCTCATAAATTTCTGCTAACCTAAAGAGCGCATCATCTGCAAGAATGTCATCTGGATAGAAATCAAGAAGCTTATTGTAAAATTCAATGGCCTGTTGCCACAAGCCTTGTTGTTCCATAACTTGCCCTTTTCTATATAAGATTTCGTCTGATAAAGCATGGAAAGGAAAAGCAGTTTGAATACTATCAAAAAGAACAAAGGCAGAATCAAACTTGTGTTGGGCAATCATTCTGTCTGCAACTGCAAACCAATTCATTACCTGATAATTGCTATCTAATCCATAATTATCTGTGATAAAAACTGAAAGCTGGATTGCGTCATTGGAAATAAACCGCGAGGTGCCCTGCTTAAGAATATCTAGTTGGGCTTGTGCAAACTCAAACTCGCCATCGTAATAAAAAATCTGTGCGTTTTTAAATTTTGCTTCATGCCCAATAGTTTCAAATTTAAAATCATTATCTATTTGCATGTAAATCAAAGAGGCTTCCCAAATATCCCCATCCAGCACTTGTATATCTGCCATTAACATTTTTACTTGTGCTTGCTGAATATCTGTTAAACCAGGTGCAATCAACAAGCCTTGGAGTTCCTCAAGGGCCAAAGCGCTTTGTTTGGCATAAAAAGCCCTAATTTGAGCAAGTTGCAGGGAGAGTTGAAACGTTACTCTATTTTTTCCCAAGCGGCCAAGGGCCAATTCAAAGTCTGAAATACATTGATCTATCTCTGTTTGAGTAAAATTGCGAAATTGCGTAACCTGAATGAAGCGCCCGTTTAAAAGCTCGAGTTGTGCTTCATAAAAATGCGGTTTATCTTGGCCCAATTCCATCACGTAGTTAAAACAGCGGTTAGCCTGATCAAAGACAGTGTTTTCTATACACATTTGGCCTAATTCTAATACTTCTTTTCCGTCACCTTTAATTCGTTTATCTAATGCAATTGCTTGAGTGACCCCTCCCGTAAAATCGCGAATTTGAACAAAAAGCCAGATCAACATTTGATTGTAGGCCAAAGTGGTGCTTGATTGTTGGATTCGCTCCAGAAACACCTCTTTTGCCATGATAAAATCCGGGCTTTCCGCTTTGCTTAAATCCATTCTCGAGCCAAGGGCCTGTTGTATAAGTTCGAGTACACTTGGCTGTTGTTTAAGGTAATCGAGGTATGCATTCAGCATCGCTTTTTTATTGCCAACGAGCGCATAATAATCTGCAAACTGAAAATTAAATGGATAATTAGGGCACAATTTATGGCCTAAATCAAGGGCGCTTTTTGCTTGATCAAATTTTGCCTTGGCTACAAAAGCCTGATAAAGCGCTATGATTTGCCCCGGATTATTGGGTTGAAGCTCATTTAGTAATTCCTCATATATTTTCGCTGCTTTCGATTGTTCATTTATTTGCTCATATAAAGAGCCACCTATGAGCCGCACTTCATAATCTTGTTTGTTTAAAGCGCTTTGCCTTCTCCAGACTTTTTCTGCCGTTTTATAATCCTTTTGTGCCATCAAACAATCAAAATATGGCATAAAAATCAGCTTACTCTGGTCTTGGGAATAAACTTTTTCAAAATACCCTAAAGCCTTATCTAATTCTGCATTGTTATAATAGTATTGGGCTAATTGTAAATCGGTGGTTGATTGCGCATAAATCGAGGCGGTGCTCAAATAGAGTAAAAGGCTAATGAAAAAAAATTTGATAAACATTAGCGATTATTCTTTTTCATTAATTCTAAAGCCAATGCCTCAATAGGCGGGCTTAAAAGTTTATAATCATTAAAAAATTTGGCGCGAGCAGTAAAATAATCAGTTGATAAACTCTTGAGTTGATTGAGTTTTTGCCTTTCAAAACCAATGTATTCATTATAACGATGGCGCTCTCCACGATCTTCTTCAATATCTAGGTGTAAATTTTTCAAAACTTGCTTTTCCTCGACTATCCCTTTTTTAGCCTTTGAATATTGTTGCATTAGAGGTTTGATGCTTTTTCGCATGAGCTTAAAGGCCTCCAATTGCTGTGCCAAAACCAAATTAATTGTATCCAACTTTAAATTCTGTTTGATGTGCAACTCGGTTTGTAAAGTGTTGTTTTTTATTTCTGAAACATCGTTAATTGACAAACTATCCAAACGATTGCTCATTTCATTTAGCTCATTTTGGTATTTTTCCACTTGGGTTAATAGCTCTTTGCGCTTTAAATCAGCACAAGAAAAGACAACAAATATTAACAAAACAAGAATTAGGCCTTTCTGCATTTTTTTAAGTTAAATAAAAATGAATCGATGTTGTAAATAAAAAGGAGAGTACAAAGCCTGTATAAATCTCTAAACTAGTGTGTTTTTGTAAATAAAGCCTTGCTGCAAGGGTTAGTCCTGAAGCGATAAGTGCACCCAACAACCACCAAATGCTAAACTGCTCTTGGGCGGCGGTGTAAACTGCCAAAAACCCCAGAAGAATTCCCGCCCCAGCAGCATGCATAGAAATTTTAATCCAACGATTAATTAATAAAAATATACTTGTGACTGCAACACCAGAGAGTGGAATTGCATAGAAATAACGCGGTAGTGGTATAGCTCCTGCTTTGTACACCAAAAGAAAGAACAATACCAATGAATATACCAACATAATAATAAGTGGTAAACTGCGTTCACGCTGACGTTCAATATCTATTGTGCTAATTACCTTAAATCTGTGTAGAAGAATGAAAGAAACACCAGGTGCAACCACACTAAAAATAAAGAAAATGGCAAAAAGCGCCCATTTCGAATTACTTGGTGCAAAATACAAACTTGACATATTGATGTTGTTGCTGTATGCAGGTACAAACAAACTAATTAAAATACCATAGGTTGGCATAAATAAGGGTAGAAAAACCCAAGAAAAAAAGTGGGCAAGAAATCTCATAATTCTTTACGCATTCGTGCAACGGGTAATTGTAGCTGTTCTCGGTATTTGGCAACAGTGCGCCTTGCAATATTATAGCCTTTATCCTTAAGTAGTTCCATTAGTTTTTCGTCAGTAAGCGGATTATGTTTATCCTCGGCGGCTATTGCATCAGAAAGTATTTTCTTTACTTCGCGCGTAGATACCTCTTCTCCACTTTCTGTAGATAAGGATTCGGAGAAAAAATATTTCAAGGAGAAAATCCCATAATTTGTTTGAACATATTTTGAATTGGCAACCCTCGAAACAGTTGAAATATCTAGCTCTACCAGGTCGGCAATATCTTTTAAAATCATTGGCTTTAATTTGGTTTCATCGCCACTTAAAAAATACGCTTCTTGGTATTCTAAGATTGCCCCCATAGTTAGCAATAAAGTTTGCTGTCGCTGTTTAATAGCCTCAATGAACCATTTTGCACTGTCGAGCTTTTGTTTTACAAACTGAAATGCTTCCTTATCCGATCTCGAATTTTTTGCGCCCTCCGCATAGCTTCTCAACATGCTTTCATAATCCCGATTGACTTTTAAATCTGGCGCATTGCGTCCATTTAAAGTTAACTCTAATCGCCCTTCTTGTTCAAACAAGGTAAAATCAGGAACTATTTGTTGATGATTTTTTGCCGCTTCTCGCATAGAACCACCTGGTTTTGGATTACAACGCAAAATTTCATCAATCGCTTCTTTTAGGTCATGGTCATCAATTTCTAGTTTTTTTGAAATTCGTTCGTAGTGCTTTTTGGTGAATTCTTCAAAATGATTCTCAACTATTTTCATCGCAGTAAAACGCACTATATCCCCATCCTGTTTTCTTTTAAGCTGAAGCAAAAGGCACTCTTGAAGATTTCTAGCGCCCACCCCGGCTGGTTCTAACTCTTGCACTAAATTCAATACTTCAGAAACGTCTTGCTCAGAAACTTCCATGTTCATAGAAAAGGCAAGGTCATCGACAATGGCTTCCAAAGATCTATTGAGATACCCCGACTCATCGAGATTACCTATAATCAAATCGGCAATAATAAATTGTGATTCATCCAAATAAAGTAAATGTAGCTGATCTGTGAGTCTCTCTTGAAAACTTTTTTCACCTGAAAGTGGGACAATCCGCTCTTCGTCATCTTTAGACTGATTATTGGCTTGTGTTTTATAGTCAGCGTGGTCATCGTCTAAATAGTCTGATAGGTCAAATTCGTCGTCGTTGTCAACTTCATTTTCGTAATCATCCTGTGGATCAAAATCATCCTCAAGCTCTTGACCTTCTTCTAAAGCTGGGTTTTCTTCTAACTCTTGTTTGATGCGTTGATCTAATTCCATTGTTGGAACCTGCAGCAATTTCATTAATTGAATTTGCTGAGGAGACAGACGCTGCTCTAATTTCTGAATTAGTTGCTGACGAAGAGCCATTATTCAATTTTCTGCTGAATGACTTGATAAATTTCTTTGGTGCTCATATCGTAAACATATATGAGTACATGCATATTTTCAATATTATAACTGCCGTCAAGCTGGCTTGGAACCTCAAAACTATAATTAATGTAATATTTGCCATTTAACATGTCTGCAGAAGTGATTTGTCTACCAAAAGGCATGCATGCCAAATTTTTGCGGTGAATATCTCGATGTATATACTCATGATTGTGCGAGTTGTCACTCATTTTTTGGTCGCCTACCAATGAATCTTCAATGATATAACCAACTATCCCTAAATCATTTGTTAATGACGGGTCTATTTTATCTACTTCTACATGTAAAAAAGCCCCTTTGGTGCTAGGAAAATAATTCAATTTGGATTGAAGGTTTACCCGAAGGTTGTTTTCTGTCAAAAGTGTACTTGTAATTGATGACCACTGCCCTGGACCCTGAAAAATGTTGCCACCAATATTAAGCCTATTGATTGGGCCCCTTGGATTACCTACAAATCCCGGGTCGTTTAATCCAAACCAGGTGCCTATGGCCAAGCCATCAGGATTAGTAAAATCTAGGGTGTATTCTGCATCAACACTTTGAAAATCTCCTATCCCATCTACTCCTGAATGAATTGAAGCCACGAAAACCCGTCCAGGGTTAGCTTCTTGTAATTGATGTGCTAAATCAGCGGCAGCCGGGCAAAAAATACACTTGTGTCCAGTAAAATCCTCAATGAGCACATTGCGATCCATATTCGTATTGGGATTAAAAGTAGGCCATTCATTACTGACATAATCTGACCATAAACCCGGATATAGCGCTGTATCCAATTCTAAACATGGTTGAATTGGGTATGGGTTGCTTACGCGGTCACAGGAGGGCAACAAATACAAAAAAAATGTTAGCGATAAAGTGGATAAAATAGTTGCTTGCTTCATCTTAAAAACTATGCGTTAAATTGATCATGAGCCCATTATTAGCGGGAACTGGACGACACACACCTCCAACACAGAATAAGCCGGCTCTTTGACGGCCATAAGAAACTGTAAGTCGTGTAGCGTCCTTAATATAACCGCAAGTAACAATAGGATAATTAACTCGTTTGTCGAGGTCGTCATTGCCATAATTATACTGATTCATGGCAGAGAAAAACCATCCCGGAGAAATCGTGTATTCTAGCAAAGCAGTGGCCCAATTTCCTTTATCGTTCACTCCAAATTCATTTCTTTCAACCCACATTCCTTGTAATTCCCATCGGAAAGCATGATGTGCATTTAGCTTATAGGTGCCCTCAAGTACGGCTATCCTTGCATGGATTATGCCTTTGGCTTCACTTACCTTGACAACATCATTATTTATGTGGATATCGTAAAAACTTAAAATTCCGCTCCACTGTTTATTAATTTTTTTTGTGATATTAACATTGGCATCTTGCCAATAGAGGCTATCGCTTCTTTGAAATGGAACGGTGTGGTAGACTATACGAGATGAATCGTTCACATCAATTCCATTTAAACTTCTCTCTGGTCTATAAGTAGTTGAAAAATTCAAGCCCACGGTTGTTCCATATTTACCCCCAATGGGTGTGCCTTTTTTAAAAGTGTATAAAACGTCTGCCTGGTAGGCCACTTCTCCCAAGGGTTGGGTTGCATATGGGTAAAGTGTAGCAACCAAATTATAGGTGTGGGTTTTATTGAGGGAAGGTAAAAAGTTTATTAATAAATCTTGCAAGTCCTTTGTTCTATCCGATCGAAAACTCATATTATCAACAGACTTTCCCGATATTAAAACACCGAGTCCTTTTTGTGTATAACGCAAGTTAAAAACAGCTGCATGGCCATAGTTATAGATGTATTGATTGTCCGAAGAAGGGTCAGCCTCTTTTTGGATAAACTCGCCATCGGCATAAAAATTGCCATAGGTCAATTTTGCACGAGCTCCATAGGCGCCAACATTTTGTGGGAGCACCCATTCTGGATTATCATCCTCCTGAAATTTACTTACAAATGATGCGCCTAATATTACATCTAAAGGCGAGTCTTTCATTGCATTAACCAATTCATTTAGGTGCATTTCGCCATCAACCCCTCTCACCAATCCTGAACCATGAACAATTTGGCCTTGTTGAAAAGATTGACGTTGTGTGCCATATACAGCTTTAATAACCACCCCTTTACCTGGTCGTAAAACCAAGCGCACGCCATCTAACAAATTGTCATAACCCAAGTTTCGGTCTTCATAGGTTCTTAGCGCTAAGCCAGCTCCAAATTGCTCATAATAAGTACCGAGTGTTACATCAATAAAATTATTTTGATACCCGACGTATCTCATGCCCAATCCTGTGCCATCAAAACGGTTTGGGTAGCCTTGAATACGCGGTAAATACGATTCAAAGCGCATCCCGGCCTTAAAGTTTCCTTGTGTATAAAAAACATTCATGTAAGAATTCAAAAGCCCTTTTTGAATTGGCTGCTTGGCGTTGATTATTGTATCTTCATTAAGGTATTGAAAAACGGTTTCTGTGTTCCCTGTAATATTACCCTGAGCAAAAGCCTTAAAAACTAGGCAGAAAAGACATAAGAGGAGGCTAACTTTTTTCATGCCTTAATTCTCTAACAATTTAAGAAGTTCGTGATATAACTCCTCTTCATCTCCTGGTGCATAGTTATTGTGAGAATAAACAATTTGTCCATTTTTATCTACCAAAAACGTATGTGGAACATTATTGACTCCCATGGCGCGTTTAAAATCCCAATTTGGGTCCATAAGTACTTTATAATCCCATGCTTTTCCATTGACATAAACAGGCACTTGGCTTTTCGTTTTTTCATCATCAATTGCAACTGCCACTAAAGTAACTCCTGTTTCTTCAACCCAATCCTCATATACTTCGTGAATGGTATTTAATTCTTTCTTACAAGGCGCACACCAAGTAGCCCAAAAACTAATGATTACTGGCCCTTCATTTGTTAATTCGGAAGTATTTACTGCTTTTCCCTTCATGTCAACCAACTTGACAGATGGAATTTGTTTATGCTCAAGGCCAGAATGAGCTGTGTTTTCTTGCGCAACCAAAACCTTTGAGAATGCAACTGCGATAATGGCTAAAAGTAATTTTTTCATATTCAATTTTTCCATGGCAAGACAAAAACCTTGCCGAAATCAAAAGTAAGAAAAAAGCGCCGATGGAAAAAATGGCTCGAATTTTGTAAGTTGCAATTAAAACTATATTTTTGATTAAACTTGTTAAATGAAAATAATATTATCATTTGTTGTTATTCTTTTGAGTTGGGTAAGTGTTGCACAGAGCAACATTCAAATTCATATTGATGGGCAAACCAATAACATCGCTGGCCTAACACACATAGAAATAACAGATAATTATGCTTCTCTAGACATTCCTTTTGATGTGGTCAATAACACAGGGGCTCCTGTGCAATGGCGCATTACCCGCAAACAACTTGTTGTTCCTGCTGGTTGGACAGACGCCCTTTGTTGGGGGCATTCAACGGATCCTTTTGGTGGAACTTGCTATTCTTCAGGTCAAATGAATAGCAATCCTTGGACATCTCCGGGAACATCTGCAGTATTATTCACATTGAATGATGGTGAATATGGTAAAATGAAGGTGTCCGTTGATCCGGAAGATAACACATTTGGCCAAGCGCATTACCGCTATTATATTACCTCAACCAATGGTGCCACTTATCTAGACTCTGTAGATCTACAATTTGATTATGTCTCAGCTACCAAACCAGTAGTTAAACAAGATATTAATATAACTATTGCTCCAAACCCAAGTACTGAATACGTTCAAATTAATTTTTCAGGCACTGATCAATTACAACTTAAAATGGTAGATGCCTTGGGTAATGTAATTACACGCGAAGTATTAAACGCTAATCGCAAAATCAACGTTAGCGATTTAAATAGTGGGGTTTATTTTCTTGTTTTTGACATACCTGGGTCTAAAAGTATTACCCGTAAATTGGTTGTTAGACACTAATGCCCAAACGCAAGCCCAAATCGCCCGCCTCCTCTGTTCCTCGTAAAAAATCTGGCATCACTTCACTGGTGATGCGTGTCTTTGAGCAAAACCCTGGTGTTGAACTCACCCACAAACAAGTCTCCACATTATTAGATGCACGAGATGCCCGAAGTAGACAAGCGGTCTTTGAATCTTTAGGGGTGTTGGTCAATAAAAGGGCCTTGCAGCGCATCAATCACCACACCTACAAACTTGCTGGAGAAACAAATTTACTCGAAGGATTCATAGCAATTACACACAGAGGGGCTGGGTTTGTCAGTGTCGAGGGACACCAGAAAGACATTTACATTGGACCTTCAAATATTGGCCAAGCACTTAATGGAGATAAAGTAAAAGTGCGGGTGTTTAAAAAGGGAAACAATAGAGATGAGGGCTCTATTAGCGAAGTGCTCGAAAGAGAACGCATACAATTCGTTGGAACTATTCAAATTCGCAATAACGACGCTTTAATGGTGCCTGATAACACTAAATCGGGCGTAGAAATTAAAATTCCCCACGACAGACTCAACGGTGCACTGCACGGAGAAAAGGCTTTGGTCAAAATAACCGTTTGGCCTAAAAGTGCAGAACGGCCATTTGGAGAAGTTCTTGTTAGACTTGGCAAGTCTGGCGAAAATGAAACAGAAATGCTATCCATTCTTTACAACCAGGGAATCAACCCTGTGTTTTCTCAAGAGGTGATGGCAGAGGCGGAATTAGTAAGTATAATATTAGACCCAACAGAAGTTGCTCAGCGCAGAGATTTTAGACCTATCCTAACCTTTACCATTGATCCGTTCGATGCAAAAGACTTTGATGACGCATTGTCATATAGAGATTTAGAAAATGGGCGTTTTGAAATTGGAGTTCACATTGCCGACGTGAGTCATTATGTGCGCCCGGGATCTGCTATGGATCAAGAAGCTCTTCTGCGTTCCAATTCCGTTTATTTGGTAGATCGTGTCATCCCGATGTTGCCAGAACAACTCAGCAATTTGGCTTGTTCACTTCGGCCAAATGAAGATAAATTTGCTTTTTCTGCCGTATTTGAATTAGACGACGATGGCAATATTTTCAAGCAATGGTACGGAAAAACAGTTATTCATTCTAATCGTCGCTATACCTATGAAGAGGCGCAAGATATTCTCGAGGGAAAAACGGGCGACAACCAAGAAATTTTAAGAAAATTAGATGGGGTTGCTAAACTTTTTCGTAAAAGACGGCTTAAAAATGGTGCTTTAAGTATTGAATCTGAGGAAATGCGCTTCAAATTAGACCCTGAAGGCAATCCTAGCGGGGTAGTAATTAAAAGTTCAAAAGACGCGCACAAGCTTATCGAAGAATTTATGCTACTAGCCAATAGAATGGTTGCAGAATATTTAACGCCAAAAAAGAAGGGCCAAGAAGTTTTTCCAATGATTTACAGAATTCATGATCATCCCGATCCTTCGAAAATGGAATTGTTTGCTGTATTCATTGAAAAGTTTGGGCATAAGATTGATATTCACGACCCCATAAATATTGCAAAAAACCTCAATATTTTATTCGATAAAATTCGGCATGAAAACGAGTTTTCTTTAGTACAATCTATGGCCATACGTTCAATGGCCAAGGCCAGTTACGACACTCAAAATATTGGGCATTATGGCTTAGCATTTAAACACTACACTCACTTTACTTCACCAATTCGCAGGTATGCCGATTTGGTGGTTCATCGCATCTTACAAGAAGAACTGACGTCTAAAAAACATAAGTATGGTGGAGAGCTAGGTGCAATTTGCCAACGTATTTCAAAAAATGAGCGCAAAGCGGCAGAAGCTGAAAGAGAATCTACAAAATTTTTCCAAGCGCTTTACGCCTCTAATTTTGTCGATGAGGTTTTTGAAGGCACAATTTCCGGAATAGCCGAGCACGGAATTTTTGTTCGCATGGACGAAAACCATTGTGAAGGGCTTGTTTCTATGTTATCTATTCAAGGAGATCGTTTTTATTTTGATCAAGAAAAATTTCAAATTATTGGAGCAAAAACTAAGCGCACCTATCAATTTGGTGATAGGGTTAAAGTTCGCATTGATCAGGTGAGTGCACGAAAAAGACAAATTGACCTTGAATTAGTCAATTGATTTGTTACAAACAATCCTAATAAAGAAAGTTATTGTAGGGATACCTAATCTTGAAAATGGCTTTTACTTCTTCATATAGTGTGTTTTTCAAATCTTCGACATTTTCTTTATTGGTTGCCGAAATAAAAACACATTTTGTCTTCCCCATTTTTGACATCCAAGATTTTTTTAACGATTCTAAAGTGCGGACATCTTCTTCTGGCTCATTTAGTTCAGCTTCCTGTGGTTGATACGCATCGATTTTATTGAAAATGATGAGTGTTGGTTTTTCTGTTTTATCTATTTCATTTAACGTTTCATTTACCACCTCAAAGTGTTCTTCAAAATTCGGATGAGAAATGTCTAAGACGTGGACCAATAAATCAGCTTCACGAACCTCATCGAGGGTCGATTTGAATGACTCCATGAGTTGTTGAGGGAGTTTTCGAATAAAACCAACGGTGTCTGAGAGTAAAAGTGGCATGTTCTCAATAACAACTTTTCTCACTGTGGTATCAAGCGTGGCAAAAAGCTTGTTCTCTGCAAACACATCTGATTTTGCTAATAAATTCATGATTGTACTTTTGCCCACATTGGTGTAGCCTACCAGCGCAACCCTCACCAATTGACCGCGATTACTTCGTTGTACCATCATTTGTTTATCAATAGATCTCAACCGTTCTTTCATTAGTGCAATGCGTTGTTGAATGATTCGACGGTCTGTTTCAATTTGAGATTCACCTGGCCCCCTTAATCCAATCCCTCCTTTTTGGCGCTCTAGGTGTGTCCACATTCTAGTCAGCCGTGGCAACATATATTGTAATTGGGCTAATTCTACTTGTGTTTTCGCATGAAATGTTCTGGCTCTACTAGCAAAAATGTCCAAAATCAGAATAGTCCTGTCTAAAACTTTACAATCCAACTCGCGCTCAATATTTCGCAATTGAGAAGGGCTTAACTCATCGTCAAAAATGACCAGGTCCAGATCTAGCGCCTTGATATATTGTTTGACCTCTTCAAGCTTTCCAGTCCCTACGTAGGTTCTTGGGTTTGGATAAGGGAGTTTTTGAAGGAATTTTTCTACGGTTATTGCCCCTGCTGTTTCTGCAAGAAATTCAAGTTCATCGAGGTGCTCTTGTGCCACATCTTCATTTATTTCAGAAGTAATGACCCCCACCAAAACGCAGCGCTCTTCAATGGCATCAACTGTGACATGGCCTTCCATTTATTTACGAAGGCCTTTTATATGTTTGCGCACCAAGTTCATATTTTGATCTGTTTCAAGCAAAGCCTTCATCGAAGGCATTGCGCCTTTTCCGTTTTTTAACAAGACCAGGATTTGATTGTCAGAAAGTTTTGAAACACTTAAATCCTTGGCGCCGCTTGCTCCTAATTTCCCGTCCTCTCCATGACATTGTGCACAATGCATGCTGTACAAACTAGCGCCTTGTTCTGCTGGTGTCTGTTTGGCAAATTCATTTTGCTGTTGCTTATTGTCTTGGCAAGCTAAAAGCAACAAAAAAACGGCGTTAATTAAGAATACCTGTTTTAAAACCATCCTGCCCCTAAAGCTGTTCTAAACGGCCATGGAATAAAGGCCAAAACCAAAATAAGGGCCAGCACATACCAAATTTTAATGGCCTTAAACTTTGCTTGTGCATCTTGTCCTTTCTTAGACTTGCTATAACCTATTGTAATAGCAATTATTGCCAAGAGCATGCCAGCGAGGTGTTCCATTCCAAAAAATCTTTGCGCAGGAATTGAGGTCCAATTTTCAGCAAGCTTTGTTGTCATAAAATTATTGTACAAAAAAAGACCTATGAGTAACTGAGTATGAAAAGTAATCAATGTAAAAAGATTAATCAGGCGATGTTTTTTTTGATAATCTTTAGCCGAAAAAGCGTTGAAAATTGCCAACAACAACAGTATTAAGGCAATCCATCTCAATCCAGAATGAGCAGAAATTAGTGCTTGCATAGTATTTAGGTTTTAAGGGTTAATCATTTAATTTAAGTACGGCCAAAAAGGCTTCTTGCGGAACTTCCACTCGGCCAACTTGACGCATCCGTTTTTTACCTGCTTTTTGTTTTTCAAGCAATTTACGTTTTCTTGTTATATCGCCTCCATAACACTTCGCGGTTACATCCTTCCGCAAGGCTTTTATGGTTTCGCGCGCAATAACTTTGGCGCCAATGGCCGCTTGAATTGGAATCTCAAATTGCTGGCGCGGAATGAGCTCTCGAAGTTTAATACAAATTTTCTTTCCAAGATCATATGCATTGCTTCGATGAACTAGCGCTGATAAGGCATCGACTTGCTCAGCATTTAATAACAAATCCATTTTCACCAAATCAGATTCTTTGTATCCCACCGGATGATAGTCAAATGATGCGTAGCCTCTCGAAACAGATTTAAGCCGGTCATAAAAATCAAATACAATCTCAGCTAAAGGCATTTCAAACGTGATTTCAACGCGGTCTTGCGTAAGATACACTTGATTTTGAAGCTCCCCTCTTTTTTCAATACAGAGCGTCATTATTGCACCAACATATTCTGTTTTGGTTATTACCTGGGCCTTTATATAAGGCTCTTCAATGCGGTCCATTCCAGATGGGTCTGGCAATTCTGAAGGGTTGTTCACTATAAGTGCATCCTCTGGATTTTTTTTCATGTAGGCCTTGTAAGATACGTTTGGAACCGTGGTTATTACAGTCATGTTAAACTCTCTTTCCAATCGCTCTTGAATGATTTCCATGTGTAGCATCCCTAAAAACCCACAACGAAAACCAAATCCTAATGCTGCTGATGACTCAGGCTCAAAAACTAAAGAAGAGTCATTGAGTTGCAGCTTCTCCATAGAATAACGTAGTTCTTCATAATCCTCTGTATCTACCGGATAGATGCCCGCAAAGACCATTGGCTTGACATCCTCAAAGCCTTTTATAGCTGTTGAACAAGGGTCGTCGGAACTTGTAATTGTATCACCTACCTTTACTTCCTTGGCAGCCTTAATGCCAGAAATTATATACCCCACATCACCAGCTCTAATTTCATTTTTTGGAGATAGGTCCATTTTCAATACGCCTATTTCATCTGCATTATAATCACGTCCGGTATTAAAAAACCTCACTTTCTGGCCCTTTTTTAAAACGCCATTTTTCACACGATAGTAAGCAATAATTCCTCGAAAAGGATTAAAAACAGAATCAAAAATCATGGCTTGAAGCGGTGCGTTTTCATCTCCTTTTGGAGAGGGTATGCGTTTTATTACTGCTTCTAAAATTTGATCCACACCTAACCCTGTTTTACCTGATGCGGGAATAATATCTTCTGGCGCACAACCTATTAGGTCAATAATTTGATCTGAAACTTCTTCGGGCATAGCGCCGGGTAAGTCCATTTTATTTAAAATCGGAATGATTTCAAGGTCGTGTTCTAAAGCCAAATATAAATTTGATATAGTTTGTGCTTCAATCCCTTGAGAAGCATCTACGATAAGTAATGCGCCCTCACATGCAGCAATTGAGCGCGAAACCTCATAAGAAAAGTCAACGTGCCCGGGAGTGTCAATTAAATTAAGAATGTAGGGAAGCCCCTCGTGCTGATAATTCATTTGAATGGCATGAGATTTAATAGTAATGCCACGTTCGCGTTCGAGGTCCATATCATCTAAGGCTTGCGCCTGCATTTCGCGATCAGAAATTGTTCCTGTGCTCTGTAGCAATCTGTCGGCAAGTGTGCTTTTGCCGTGGTCAATGTGTGCAATAATACAGAAATTGCGAATATGCTTCATAGGGTGCAAAAGTACAGATTCTCTTGCATATAACAAGCCCTTATTCGCCGTTTGAATCAGCAAATCTTTTGATGTTTGTTTCGGGGTGAAGTGGTGTATTAAACAAGATGTGTTCTGAAAGTTCTCGAGCCAATGTTGGCGCCATCATATAACCTTTGGCACCCAATCCATTAAAAATAAAAACCCCTTTAAATTTGGGGTGTTCTCCCATGAGTGGTCTTCGGTCTAGCACAGTGGGCCTAACCCCTGCTGTTTGCTCTAAAATTTCATAATCATAGGTGCCTAATGCGGCCAGATTTTGTACTAAATGAGCTTCGGCTTCTTTGGTGGTGTTCAGCGTTGCATTATTCCATTCATAGGTGGCGCCAACTTTAAAAACATTCTTTTTAGTGGGTAGCACAAAGCATTTTCTATTTAATAATTCCTTTTGAGTTATTTGATTGCTTTGTATGAGCAATGTCTGTCCTTTTGTTTGTTGCAAAGGGAGGTATGCAAAGGTTGATTCGTTCTTTTGTCGATAACCAAGACAAAACACAACAATGTCGTAATTTATTGCATCATATTTTTTTGTTCCCGGATCCCATTTATTCGATTCAAACTCATTAAAAATAATATTTCCGTTTTCAATAAATAATTGCCTATTTAGCGCTATGAATTTTGCCGCATCTATCCAAAATGCACTTTTCACTCGGCCGCTTCCAAATTGATTATCAGCCTGTTTATTTATCAGGTCTTCTTCGGTTATTTTTTCTAGATAATTTTCAAAAGCAGAATCAATTGATTTAAGCTCCCAAAGCAAGCGTTCTTGATGTGAAGAAAAAAACCGACGTATACTGATGGGTTGATAAAACTCGCTTTGCAAGCGCTGCTCCAACGCTTGATAAAAACCTCTTGCCTCTTTTAAAAATTCATCAAGGCGCCAAGATTTATTCATCCGTCTGAATACCATTGGATTTACAATTCCTGCTGCGATGGCACTTGAATGGTTTTGGCCAGCATCTACCAGGGTTACTTTTAACCCTTTGTTTAACAATTGGTGCGCCATACAAGTGCCCGCTAATCCTGCACCAAAAATAAGAGCTGATTGCGACATAGATTATTTTGTAAAAGCGAAACTAAGTAAACTAATCTGAATGTCGGGTGCCAGGCGATGTATTGATTGACAAAATGCCTCTAATGTGGCCCCAGTCGTAATTACATCATCTACAATGAGAATGTGATTAAACACCATTTGCTGTGTATTAATTTCAAAAGTGTTTTTTACATTTTCCCAACGTTCAAAACGATCATTTTGTGTTTGGCTTTTCGTGTTTTTATTCTTGTGAGCGGCCCCTTTAATTAAAGGAATTCTCCATTCTAATGAAAGCCCCTTTGCAATGAGCTCGCTTTGATTGTATCCTCTTTGAAATTTCTTTTTTGAGTGTATTGGCAAAGCCAAAAGGGCGTCGACATTTCGAAGCGGATGCTTATTGAAAACTTGTGCCAAATGCTTGCCTAAATATATGCCAAGCGGGGCCTTTGATTTATACTTCAAAGCGCCTATTAGTGAGCTGCAAACGCTGTCTTTGGAATAATAATAAGGAGCACAGCAATATTGAATTTTGGCCCTGCCCCAAAACAACTGATCTAGATTTGTAGGGGCGCAGGCCTCTTCGAAATAGGTCCGGTCTAAGCCTTCCCAACAAAGCCAACACAAATAATCTTCTCCAAAAGTGAGTTCGTTATTGCAATGAAAACAAAGGTTTGAAAAAATAAGATGCCCTAAGCCATCAAAATAATTTTTTACCAATCGCTTTAGCCGCATTGCGCTGAGGGGTGTTTTATTGCTCATTTAACATCGTGTTGTTAAAAAATGATCGTTTGTTTTAAATCTATGCTAACGGAGTTGTGCTAAATTTATTGGAGTCTTTTTTCTTACAAAAAATATCGGTTCACAACAATAAAATTGGTCAGAAAAATTATCAAAAATTATGATCAAGAGATGTGAATATCTTTCTTGGGCGTGTTGAAAGTCGCTGAAGCGATTGTCTGTGAAAGGATTGCGAATTTTTATGTTGAAAACCATAGACAAATGTTAATTTCTTTAATTGATTTAAAGGTGAATTTTAACAATTTTTGTAACCTTGATTTCTTTTGATTTAAAATCTTAAATCCATGACAAAAACACTACACGAACCCATTCTCGAAGAAAACAAAAGCCGTTTCGTTCTATTTCCAATTCAACACGACGACATTTGGAGTTTTTACAAGAAGGCAGAGGCTAGTTTTTGGACAGCAGAAGAAATCGATTTATCACCAGACTTAATCGATTGGGAAAACAAGCTCAATGACGATGAGCGCCATTTCATCAAACATGTGTTGGCATTTTTTGCGGCCTCTGATGGTATCGTTAATGAAAATTTAGCGGAGCATTTTCTAAACGAAGTTCAGTATACTGAAGCAAAGTTTTTTTATGGATTTCAAGTGGCTATGGAAAATATTCACTCTGAAACTTATTCGCTTTTAATCGACACCTACATCAAAGATCGGCAAGAAAAAAATTATTTGTTTAATGCTATTGAAACTGTCGAATGCGTACGCAAAAAAGCGGACTGGGCTCTGCGTTGGATAGAACAAGGGTCTTATGCCGAGCGTTTGATTGCCTTTGCGGCCGTGGAAGGGATATTTTTTTCGGGTTCATTTTGCTCAATTTTTTGGCTTAAAAAACGTGGTTTAATGCCCGGATTATCTTTTTCAAATGAACTTATTTCTCGCGATGAAGGGCTTCACTGTGATTTTGCGTGTTTATTGTATACAAAACATCTTGTCAACAAATTACCCAAAGAAAAGGTCCAAGAAATCATTACCAACGCTGTTGAAATAGAAAAAGAATTTGTAACGGACGCCTTACCTGTAAAACTCATTGGAATGAATAGCGATCTTATGAGTCAATACATCGAATTTGTTGCCGATAGATTACTCGTCGAATTAGGAAATGAGCGTGTATATAATGCAAGTAACCCTTTTGATTTTATGGATATGATTTCCATTCAAGGTAAAACCAACTTTTTCGAAAAGCGTGTGGGAGAATATCAGAAGGCTGGGGTGCTAGCAAGTAAAGAAAATCAAGCTTTTAGTCTTGATGAAGATTTTTAACCAACCTAAACCATTAAATACTAAGTAGCATATGTACGTTGTTAAGAGAGACGGAAAAAAAGAAGCTGTAAAGTTTGATAAAATCACTGCCCGCATCATTAAGATGTGCTATGGGCTTGACCCTCTTGTGTCACCTGAGGCGGTAGCCATGAAAGTTATTGAAGGGCTTTTTGATGGCGTCAGCACAACAGAGCTTGACAATCTTGCTGCTGAAGTTGCAGCGGCAAAAACTATTGATCATCCAGATTATGCTTTATTGGCCTCGCGCATTGCCGTTTCAAATCTTCATAAAGAATCAAAGAAAACCTTTTCAGATGTAATGCAAGATCTCTACAATTATGTAGATCCAAAAACAAGTGAACCCGCTCCCCTTCTAGCCAATGATGTATATCAAATTATTATGGATAATAAGGAGGTCTTAGATTCAAGCATTATTTATGATCGAGACTTCCGCTACGACTATTTTGGTTTTAAGACCCTCACGCGCTCTTACCTCATGCGTTTGAATGGGAAGATAGCCGAAAGGCCTCAACAAATGCTTATGCGCGTTGCAATTGGTATTCATAAAGAAGATGTTCAATCGGCAATTAAAACTTATAACCTCATGTCTGAGGGATGGTTTACACACGCTACACCAACGCTCTTTAATTCGGGAATTCCTAAACCACAAATGTCTTCTTGTTTCTTGCTTACCACGAAAGAAGACAGCATAAGTGGTATCTATGATACGCTCAAATCTTGCGCTCAAATTTCACAATCTGCAGGCGGAATTGGTCTATCAATTCACGATATTCGCGCCACTGGATCATACATTAAAGGCACCAATGGCACCTCCAATGGAATTGTGCCCATGTTGCGTGTTTTCAACGATACAGCACGATATGTCGATCAAGGGGGAGGAAAACGCAAAGGTTCCTTTGCGATTTATATTGAGCCTTGGCATGCAGATGTTTTTGACTTTTTAGACCTCAAGAAAAATCATGGTAAGGAAGAACAACGCGCACGAGACTTGTTTTTTGCCCTCTGGATTCCAGACCTTTTTATGCAACGCGTTAAAGAAAATGGCGATTGGACCTTAATGTGTCCGCATGAATGTCCTGGTCTTTCGGATACGCATAGTTCCGATTTCGAAGCACTATATACAAAATATGAATCTGAGGGGAAAGGAAGAAAAACCATTAAAGCACAAGATTTATGGTTTAAAATTCTTGAGTCACAAATTGAAACTGGCACTCCATACATGCTTTACAAAGATGCGGCCAATTCAAAATCAAATCAGCAAAATCTCGGAACTATAAAATCGTCAAACTTGTGTACAGAGATTATTGAGTATACAGCACCAGATGAGATTGCGGTTTGTAATTTAGCGTCCCTTGCCTTGCCAAAATATGTAACTGATGAAGGTGTTTTTGATCACGACAAACTCTTTGAAGTTACTTATCAAGCAACTCTAAATCTCAATCGTATTATAGACAACAACTTCTATCCTGTTGAAGAAGCCCGAAAATCTAATTTACGCCATCGCCCAATCGGATTAGGTGTGCAGGGCCTTGCAGACACATACATCATGTTGGGTTATCCATTTGAATCAGAACAAGCTTATGCTTTAAACAGGGAAATTTTTGAAACCATTTATTTCGCTTCCATGTCTGCGTCAAAAGACCTTGCGAAAATTGAGGGTCCTTACAAAACATATAAAGGTTCTCCGGTTTCAAAAGGAATTTTCCAGTTCGATATGTGGGGTGTTACGCCAAGTAATCGCTGGGAATGGGATGTGTTGAAATCCGAAGTTAAAATACATGGTGTAAGAAATTCGCTTCTTTTAGCTCCTATGCCTACGGCATCTACGGCACAAATTCTTGGTAACAATGAGTGTTTCGAACCATACACCTCAAATATTTACACGCGTCGAGTATTGTCTGGGGAATTCATTATTGTCAATAAACACTTACTCAAAGATCTGGTTAAAGAGGGCTTGTGGAGCAAAGATATGCGCCAAAAAATCATGGCTGCTAATGGTTCTATTCAAAATATTGAACAAATACCTCAGCACTTAAAAGATCTTTATAAAACTGCGTGGGAAATTTCACAAAAAGCAATCATCGATCAAGCTGCTGACCGCGGGGCTTATATTTGTCAGAGCCAATCGCTCAACATTTTTATGGAAAATGCCAATTTTGGAAAACTCACTTCTATGCATTTTTATGGTTGGGAAAAGGGACTTAAAACAGGAATGTATTACTTGCGCACAAAGGCAGCAACGGATGCAATTAAATTTACTGTTGATAAAAACGTAACCCAAGAGCCTAAAGCCCAAAGCGTTGAAGATCAGCAAGCAGCAATTGCCTGTTCTCTAGACGACCCCGAAGGCTGTGAAATGTGTTCTGGATAGAAGCGGAATTAGCTGGTTATATGCAGAACGAAAATTCATGAACAATGTGTTCTGGATAGAAGCATTAAAAAAATATTTTGTTTAAAAGAAAAGGCCCGTAGTTTGCGGGCCTTTTTTAATTATAGCGTAACTTTGCACTTTCCCTTAAAAATGTCAGATCAAAAAACAATTCATCGCGCACTCATTTCGGTTTTTTTCAAAGATGGTTTGGCGCCGATTGTCGAATCTCTACACAAGAATAATGTAGAAATCTTATCTACAGGTGGGACTTTGGCATTTATAAAGGATTTAGGGATTCCTGTTACCCCCGTAGATTCTTATACTGCGTTTCCTGAAATCCTAGGGGGGCGAGTAAAAACTTTACATCCAGCCATCTTTGGGGGCATCTTAAATCGTCGAGATTTAGCCGAAGACCAAAAACACATGGAGCAACATCAGTTACAACATATTGATTTGGTTATTGTCGACTTATATCCATTTGAACAAACCCTAGCCTCTGGGGCTGATCACGACGCCATAATTGAAAAAATTGACATTGGAGGGATTTCCTTAATAAGGGCAGCAGCAAAAAATTTCAATGATGTTGTCATTATACCCAGTGTGAAGCAATACGACTCTTTTTTAAATATTCTCCATTCCCAAGGGGCAAAAACAAGCTTAGCACAACGTAAATTATTTGCGGCAGAAGCGTTTCATGTGTCTTCACATTACGACACCATGATCAACGCTTATTTTTTGGGTGAAAGCAAACCATACCTTAAAATTAGCGAAGAGCAATCAAGCGCCCTGCGCTATGGTGAAAACCCCCATCAAAAGGGCGTCTTTTTTGGAAATTTAGAAGCTTTGTTTACAAAACTTCATGGGAAAGAATTGTCTTACAACAATTTACTAGATGTTGATGCTGCAGTGAGACTCATGAATGAATTCAAGCAAAGCGCACCAACTTTTGCTATTTTGAAACATAATAACGCTTGCGGACTCGCCACAAGAACAACACTTAAACAAGCCTATGAGGCTGCCTTAGAAGCAGACCCTGTAAGTGCTTTTGGGGGTATACTTATTGCTAATCAGCCAATTGATCTAGATACCGCAACTTTAGTCAATGAGCTCTTTTGTGAAGTTTTGATCGCGCCTTCATATGCTCCAGATGCGCTTGCGCTTCTAAAATCAAAAAAGAATCGTATTATTTTAATACAAAAAGATATCGAACTTCCCAAGACAATTGTCAGAAGTGCGCTTAATGGCTACTTGGCTCAAGATGCTGATTTGGCAACAGAAGGCGTCGAACAGCTTGAGGTCAAAACCATACTTGCCCCAACTCAGCAAGAAATAGAAGATTTACTCTTTGCCAACAAACTTGTAAAACACACCAAATCCAACACTATTATTTTGGCTAAAAACGGGCAGTTGTTAGCAAGTGGGACTGGGCAAACCTCTCGTGTAGATGCACTTAAACAAGCCATACATAAAGCAAAATCATTTGGTTTCACCCTTAACGGGGCGGTTATGGCAAGTGACGCGTTCTTCCCTTTTCCAGATTGTGTGGAAATTGCACATAACCAAGGAATTGATGCTGTTATACAACCTGGGGGGTCAATAAAAGATGAGCTTTCTATTGACTACTGCGATAAAAATAATATGAAAATGGTGTTTACTGGAATCCGGCACTTTAAACATTAATAAATTACATTGAAAGAATTTTTTCAAAAGTGAATAAAAGAATGTAACCTTTGTGCTTGATCTACGAATAACAATATATATACATACCCTAATAAGCGCTTAAAATGGGCCTTTTTAACTTTAATTTTCTAACACAGGAAATTGCTATCGACCTCGGTACTGCAAACACCCTAATTATTTGGAACGACAAAGTTGTTGTCGATGAACCTTCCATTGTAGCAAAAGATATTCAATCGGGAAAAGTAGTTGCCATTGGGCGAAAGGCGCAACAAATGCATGGAAAAACTCACAAGCTCATTGAGACTGTTAGGCCACTAAAGGATGGTGTAATTGCAGATTTTCAAAGCGCCGAGCAAATGATCAAGGGGATGATCAAAATGATTAATCCCGGGCGCGGATTATTTAATCCCACCTTAAGAATGGTGATTTGTATTCCTTCAGGAATTACAGAAGTTGAAAAACGCGCCGTTCAAGATTCAGCTGAGCATGCTGGAGCAAAGGAAGTGTACCTCATCCATGAGCCTATGGCCGCCGCTATCGGAATTGGAATTGACGTTGAAGAACCCATGGGTAACATGATCATCGATATAGGCGGAGGGACATCAGAAATTGCGGTTATTGCTCTTGGCGGAATTGTTTGTGATAAATCTATTCGCATCGCTGGTGATGATTTCACAAATGATATTGAAGAATATATGCGCCGTCAACACAATATTTTAGTTGGTGAGCGTACCGCTGAACAAATAAAAATTGAAGTTGGTGCTGCGTTACCAGAACTTGAAAACCCACCGGCCGAATACGCAGTTAGGGGCCGTGATTTAATGACTGGTATTCCAAAAGAAATAATGGTTTCTTATCAGGAAGTCGCGCATGCCCTGGACAAAACTATTTCTAAAATTGAAGAGGCCATCCTGAGCGCGCTTGAAATGACGCCGCCTGAACTTTCTGCTGATATTTACAAAACTGGCATATACCTTGCTGGTGGTGGTTCAATGTTGCGTGGTTTGGATAAAAGAATCCAATCTAAAACAAAATTGCCTGTTTGGATAGCCGAAGACCCACTTAGAGCGGTGGCTCGCGGCACGAGTATTGCGCTTAAAAACATCGATAAATACCCATTCTTAATGGGTAGATAAGCGGCTTTCTATTTTTAATGTTTGATTTCCTCTAGGGCGCCCTCTATTTCTTGCCTGTATTTTTCAATAAGTTCAGTATAGGCATTCCCTGTTGCCGGCCCACTAAAGCCTGTGTGAATAGCAATGATTTTTCCTTGTTGATCTAATAATAGTGTAGTTGGAAAACTCATTATGCCATTTAGCATAGGAAAATGTAATGAGGCTGACTCTTTACTAGATGTTCCTGCCAAATATACAGGGTAGCTCACACTCATTGATTTGACCCAATTTTTTAAACGCTTTCTTTGTTTTTTTGTGTCGCTGCCAACCTCATAAGCAAGCGCTATTACATTTAACGCTTCTTTGCCATATTCGTTTTGAAGCTCCAAAAGCATTTGGGTTTCATCTAAACAATTCGGGCACCAGGTACCCATTATTTGAATAAGGGTTATTTTTCCGGAGGCGACCGGGTTGAAGGTCATTTTTCTACCGTTGAGTTTTATTAAATCAGTTAAATACACCGGTTCATCCCGTTTAATAAGGTAGGTTAAGCTGCTTTCGTCTTTAAGTTTAATGGTTGAATCTCTTTTGGCTATAAACGGGACATGATATTTTGCTCCGCTGTAAAACGTCCCTTCAAATTGATCCTTTCCAGTGATCATTGCATCAACCACAAACGCCCAATAACCAGTATAGGTTTGTAAATGAAGCTTGTTGTTTTTTATGTGTCCGTGCAAATATCTATAATCACCTGTTTCACTTAAAAAGCTGCCCATAACAGAAACAACCGGTTCGCCAATCAAATTATTGAGAATGCTTTGTTCAAACACCCCTATTAATATTTCTTCTTGATCTGAGCCCGGATTGAAAACTATTTGCCATTTGCCCGACAGATCAATATTATTCTGCTCATGGCTTGAGTAATCCAACATTGCCCTAGAAATGTGAATTGGATAACGAACCGGGGTGTTTTTATTGTAATTTATCCACCAGCCCCATCCATGTACTAAGTCCTTATCAAAAGCTATTCTCCACTCTGCGTCTTGGGCTGGGAATTGATATATAACCGTGTCCCCTAAAATCTTTTTAACATTTAAAGAATATATTTCTTTGCCATTGTAGATGGTCATTGGAGATTTTAACTCTTTGTTTGGTAAAGAGGCAACTACTTCTAAGGTTAAGCGGTCATTGAGCTGAATATCGGCAACAAATGGCAATCTTCCCTTCGAATTAATGATTTTCATCTGACCCTCTTGAGCATTTAATAAATTACTCATCATAAAAACCATGAATAGAAAAGGAAGTCTTAGCATTGGTTAAGGTTTAATTGTTGTTTATAAAATTAAAAGAAATAAACTATCTTGCTTATTGCATGCAACTTTTTCAAATATATAAACGTCAACACTAAAGAGTAATGGATGAACAAGAACTCATACTAGGTTGTATCGCTGCCCGTCCAAAAGCTCAAAAAGCGTTGTTTGACATTTATGCCCCTAAACTATTTGCTGTGTGCTTACGCTACATGAAAGATCATGTGCGCGCTCAAGACACCCTTCAAGATGCTTTCATTAAAATTTATAACAATATAAACAATTATAAATCGGAAGGTGCTTTTGAAGGATGGCTTAAAAAAATAACAGTTAATACCTGTCTTGATCAATTAAGAAAAGACAAGAAGCTCTTGAGCGATATGGCTATAGACGATGTTTCACACATACTTTCTACAAACAGTTATAGTGCCGAAAAACTAATGGCCGAAGACCTACTAAAACTCGTTCAGTCTTTGCCGGATGGTTATCGTACGGTTTTTAACTTGTTTGCTATCGAAGGTTATTCCCATCAAGAGATTGCCCGGCAATTGGGTATCTCCGAAAGCACATCAAAAACGCAATATTTGAGAGCAAGGGCATTTTTGAAAGACCGTATAGAAAACATTGAATAAATGACAGAAAAAGACAACATTAAGGAACTTTTTTCAGAGGGCTTAAAGCATTATCAAGCCCCTGTTGACCCTGCATTGTGGTCGGCTGTTTCAGGCGTTGTTTCAAGTGGTGTTGCCAAATCGACAATAAGTCTTATAACCAAAATTGCTATTGCTGTAATTACCACTAGCGCTGTAGTGGGATCTTATTTTTATTTTCAAAGACCAGATTTCTCAAAACAACCTACTGCACTTACTATTGACAAAGGCAAAACAAATATTGAGGCAAAAGACCTTGAAGAGAGTAAATACGATTCAAAATCCACAAGTCCGGAACAATTCAATACCATTGAATCTACTCTAAATCCTATTAATTCGACCCAAGTTTTAAATAACTCGGATTTAGATCAGATAAATACCTCTGATGAAATTGTTGTTGAACAAGAGTTGGTAACCGAAACCCCAATTTTATTGCCTCCATATGAGCGCGAATCTGTAGCTTCAAATTCACAACAATCTTTGTATAATTCTATAAGTCGGCAAATTGACATTACAACTCTTTCATTTCCGCAGAATTCCACAACAACTGCAATTGAGCCGGCTTCTAGTCAAACCAATATTGTTCTTCCTAATATATTTACCCCTAACAAAGATGGCCAAAATGATGTGCTTGAAATTGACTGGAGGGGCGCCGATGTAAGTGATTTTAGCTTGGTTGTATTGGATTCTAAAAATAGTGTTGTGTATTCAAACGATAATCCTAACTTTAAGTGGGATGGCGTATCTCTTGGAGGCGAATTACTTGAACGAGGTGCTTATATTTATTTTGTAACTGCTGTTCTCAATGATCAAAAATGGCAACAGTCGAGCAGTTTACAAATTCAATATTAAACTTTTTAAGTACTTTGGCACATGCCTTCGATTTATTGTATATGCAACAAAAACAAAAGAATTAGCTCGCATAATCAACGGATTATTAACCGACTACAAGCACATTTTGGAGATCAATTCCTTTGCTATTACAGTCCGGCGCCAAGCCATGCTTTAAATTTCATTCATCAACTTGATGCATCATGTACTCACTTACTATGTGTTGGAGGAGATGGCACCTTTAACACACTAATTAATGGGGTTTGCACCCACCCCAACATTTCATTTCAACCTATTGTTGGTGTAATTCCAAATGGTACAGGAAATGATTTTTATCGTTCAGCTGGCTTCGATAAAAATCTTGATTTTGTGGCCATAGTACAGCGGGGAGAATTTATTCCCTTGGATATAGGGCTCATTGAAACAGAAAATGAAAAAAGATATTTTGCTAATGTTGCCGACATTGGATTTGGGGGCGCTGTAGTACTAGAATTACAAAAATTTCGTAAAAATTTTGGGCCTAATTTTTCTTATGGATTAGCGATAATTAAAACTTTTTTTAATTATAAAAAACCAATTGTTACTATCGAAAGCCCGGCATATTCTTATCGCGGAGCTTTGTTATTGGCGGCTTTATGTAATGGTAATATTTTTGCAGACGGGCTCTATATTCATCCTGGTGCAAAAATAAATGATGGGAAACTCAAATTAACCTTGTTGGGCAAAGTGTCTTTATTGGATTATCTCAAAAACGTGTTGCGGGTAAAGCGCGGGGAAAAAGTAAAACATAAGGAAGCTTTTTATTTAGAAATTCAAACCCCTGTGGAAATTATTTGTAAAGAAAACTCTCTGCATGGTGAAACTGATGGAGAGTATCTAAGTGGTAAACATTTTAAAATTGATCTATTTGCCAACAAGTTAAAATTACTTCCATTAAAGACTCTATAGTTTACATATCTTTGAAGCGCAATGAGTAGAAGTATCATCATTACAGCCGGCGGTATTGGGGCGCGTATGGGCAATGAAATACCCAAACAATTTATGCTTTTAGGTCATAAGCCAGTATTGATTCACACGCTTGAGATTTTTCATGAATTTGATCAAAGCGCGCAAATTATAATCACACTACCCTCACATTGGGTGGCTTATTGGAAGGAATTGTTGGTAGAATTTAATGTCAATATTGCGCACGAAATTGTTGATGGTGGTACAGAGCGCTTTCATTCTGTTCAAAATGCAATAACACTTTGTAAAGGGGAACAAATTGCTATTCACGATGGAGTTCGTCCTTTAGTTAGCAAAAATACCATTGGCCGCTGTTTTGAAGCATTGGATTTAGCCCCGGCTGTTGTTCCTGTTTTATCAATGAAAGATTCGCTTCGCGTTGGTTCTTATGTCAACTCTAAAAATGTCGATCGTTCAAGTTATTTCTTAGTGCATACTCCTCAGTGCTTTAATGCCTCAATCTTAAAAAAAGCCTATCAACAATCTTTCAAAGCAGATTTTACTGATGATGCAAGCGTTGTTGAGGCATTTGGAATAAAACCAATACTTATTGAAAGCAACGAAGAGAATATAAAAATCACTTCGGCCTTAGACTTAAAAATATTAAACGCTTTTCTTTTAAAATGAACTATATTGCACCAGAGTCATTAACTGTAGGTGATGTCGTTTACCTTTGTGCTCCTTCAAAAGCAATTGAAGAGCAATATGTGATTGCCGCCGAAAACTGGTTGTCAAGTAATGGTCTTGTTCCTATTCGCGGTAAGCATTTAATTGGTAGACACCACTATTTTTCCGGTACAATAAATGAGCGTTTATTAGACCTTCAAGAGGGAATTGACCTTCCTGAAGCACGAGCAATTTGGTGCGTCCGCGGTGGTTATGGAAGCATTCAAATTTTGGATGGGGTGCAATGGGCCGCCTTCTTACAAAGACCTAAATGGATGGTTGGGTTTTCAGATATTTGTGTCCTACACCATAAGATTCAAGCGTTAGGGTATCAGAGCATTCATGCAACAATGGCTTTAAATATTGAAAAAAACACAACACAAGCCAAAACTCGCTTATTGGAATTACTACTTGGAGAAAAACGTTCCTTTAAATTAAATTCTCATGCCGATAACAAAACAGGTGTTGCAGAAGGGGTTTTATTAGGTGGGAATTTAAGTATTATATACAGCCTTTTGGCAAGCCCTGAGTGTTATCGATTCAGCGATTCTATCTTGTTCATCGAAGATCTTGCTGAACACATTTATCATATTGACCGCATGATGTTTGCGTTGTCTAAAGCAGGAGCCCTCGATAGTATCAAAGGATTAATTATTGGTTCTATGACAGATTTGGAAGACACAGATGTTCCGTTTGGTAAATCAATTAATGAGGTCATTTTATCACATTTTACTTATAGAAATATCCCTATTTGTTTTGACTTTCCCGTTGGACATATCGATGACAATCAAGCGCTGCTTCTTGGGGCAAAAGTTTGTTTAGAAGTAAACGAAAATCAAAGCGTGTTAAACTATCAATAATCATTCTAAATAATTGTTTTTGATTTATTATTGTGGCAACAATTGCTCTTATTAATTGTTGTTAAGTTAACTTTGCACCACTACAATTGATAGTTTCTTATGGGCAACTCTGTATTCTTTAAATCTTCTGTCGGTAAAAAAGTCTTTATGGCCCTTACCGGACTTTTTCTGTGCACGTTTTTAGTCGGCCACCTACTTGGCAATCTTCAATTGATTTTGCATACAGGCGAAGAAGGGCGCCGTGCATTTAATGAGTATGCTTATTTCATGGGGCACAACATTTTTATTAAAATCCTCTCTTACCTCACCTATATTTCTGTAATCATTCATGTTTTTGATGGTATCTTACTAACCATTCAAAATCGCAAGGCGCGGCCGATACGTTATTCCTACAATAAACCAAGTGCAAATTCAAGTGCTGCAAGTAGAAGCATGGCAATTTTAGGAACATTAATATTGGTTTTTCTTGCTACACACATGGCTAATTTTTGGTGGAAAATGAAAATCAAGGAGGATGTTCCATTACATACCATTACAAAAATGGTCGATTACCCTGTCGGACAAAATCCGGTAACCGGAGAGTTCATAACAAAACCCATTGAGATTTCTTATTATTTGCAAACCAATGGTGCCTACCAACAATGTAAAGCGAAGGACAATGACTCTGGACAAGAGCAAAAATTAATTAAAGTAAAAAACAAAGTGGAGCTTTACGATATGCAATCTGATCTTAAAATAGGAGAAGCCTATAAAGACCTACATAGTTTGGTTATCAACTTTTTTAGTCAAAAAGAAAATTCTAGTGCGCTGTACGCCGTTCTTTTTTATGTCCTTTCTATGGTTGTATTGGCATACCATCTTTTGCACGGCTTTCAAAGTGCATTTCAATCACTTGGAATAAATCATCCTAAATACACCCCGATGATAAAAATGATTGGTACTGGTTTTGCCATACTCGTGCCCTTGTTGTTTGCTATTATTCCAATTATTATTTACACGAAATAACTAATAAGAGGTTATGTCAAATTTAAATTCCAGAATTCCAGAAGGTCCTATCTCCAAAAAATGGACCAACCATAAAAACCACATGAAGTTGGTTGCGCCCAACAACCGGCCAAAAATAGACATTATTGTTGTAGGCACTGGTTTAGCCGGCGCCTCAGCTGCGGCCTCCTTGGGCGAAATGGGCTACAATGTTAAGGCTTTTTGTTTCCAAGATTCTCCCAGAAGGGCACATTCCATTGCGGCTCAAGGGGGAATTAATGCGGCAAAAAATTATCAAAATGACGGCGATTCTATTTACCGACTCTTTTATGATACCATCAAGGGTGGTGATTATCGCGCAAGAGAAGCAAACGTTTATAGATTAGCAGAGGTTTCAGGAAATATTATTGATCAATGCGTAGCGCAAGGTGTTCCTTTTGCACGTGAATATGGTGGGCTATTAGACAATCGGTCTTTTGGTGGAACGCAAGTTCAACGAACTTTCTATGCTGCAGGCCAAACGGGTCAGCAACTTTTATTGGGGGCTTATTCTGCGCTTTCTCGTCAAATAGGTCTTGGTCGGGTTAAAATGTATCACCGACATGAAATGATGGATTTGGTAAAAATTAATGAAAAAGCCCGAGGCATCATTGCTCGCAATCTTATTACCGGTGAGCTCGAACGCCATTCAGCCCACGCAGTAGTTATTGCATCAGGTGGATATGGAAATGTTTATTTCCTATCCACAAATGCCATGGGGAGTAATGTGTCTGCCGCTTGGAAAGTACACAAAAAAGGTGCTTTATTTGCCAATCCGTGTTTTGTGCAAATTCACCCAACTTGTATACCGGTCCACGGAACAAATCAGTCAAAACTCACCCTCATGTCTGAGTCTTTAAGAAACTCAGGTAGAATTTGGGTGCCAAAGAAAAAAGAAGATGCCGAAGCCATTCGTGAAGGGCGCTTAAAGCCAACTCAAATTGCCGAAGATGATCGCGATTATTTTCTTGAAAGGCGATACCCAGCCTTCGGAAATCTTGTGCCGAGAGATGTAGCATCTCGTGCTGCCAAAGAACGTTGCGATGCCGGTTTTGGCATTGAGTCCAATGACACTAATGAAGGTGTTTATTTGGATTTTGCCTCAGAAATTCAAAGTAAGGGGCGACAATCAGCTTTTGCTCAAGGAGACCACAATCCAACGGATGAAAAAATTCTTGAGTTAGGTAAAAAGTGGATTGAAGAAAAATATGGTAATCTTTTTGCGATGTATCAAAAAATTACTGATGATAATCCCTATGAAACCCCCATGAAAATTTATCCTGCGGTTCACTATACGATGGGTGGTGTCTGGGTTGATTATAATTTACAGAGTACTATAGAGGGTTGTTTTGTTGTGGGTGAAGCAAATTTCTCAGACCACGGCGCTAATCGTCTTGGGGCATCAGCATTAATGCAAGGTTTGGCAGATGGCTATTTTGTATTGCCCTACACCATTTCCGATTATCTCTCCAATGAAATCCGCACCGGGAAAATTTCAACCCAAGAGCCAGAATTCGAACAGGCCGAAGCGGGTGTGAAGGAAAGCATAGATAAGTTAATCAATAACCAGGGGACTAAATCTGTTGACCACTTTCATAAACGCTTGGGGCTAATCATGTGGAATAAGGTTGGGATGGCTAGAAATAAAGAGGGGCTTAGTTTAGCGATAGAAGAGCTCGCTATGCTTCGGCAAGAGTTTTATAATGATGTTTTTGTGCCTGGTGAAGCAAATGAACTTAACACAGAACTTGAAAAAGCAATGCGCGTAGCGGACCTCTTAGAGCTTGGACAACTCATGGCGGTAGATGCCCTACACAGAGAGGAATCCTGTGGGGGTCATTTTAGAGAAGAACATCAAGACAGTGAGGGAGAAACCCTTCGAAACGATAAAAAATTCAAATATGTTGCGTCATGGCATTACGCAGATGGTAACGCAAAAGCAGCATCACTACACAAAGAAGCGCTCGAATACGAATTCATAAAGATTGCAGCGCGCAACTATAAATAAAAAGATATGGCTTCTAAATTTATCGATATCACGCTCAAAATATGGAGACAGAAAAATACCAATTCAAAAGGAGGTATTGAAACTTATAGCCTTAAACAAGTCTCAACAGATAGTTCGTTTTTAGAAATGCTCGACCAACTTAATGAGCAACTGATTAATGAACAAAAAGAGCCAGTTGCTTTTGATCACGACTGTAGAGAAGGCATATGCGGCATGTGTTCGCTTTATATAAATGGACGCGCTCATGGGCCACAAACAGGTACGACCACCTGTCAGCTCCATATGCGTAGTTTCAATGATGGCGACACCATTTATGTAGAACCCTGGCGATCAAGAGCGTTTCCGATTATCAAAGACCTCGTTGTAGATCGTTCAGCATTTGATAGAATCCAACAGGCTGGGGGTTTTGTTTCTGTAAATACTTCTGGTAGAACAATTGATGCAAATGCTATTCCAGTACCTAAAGAGGATGCAGATAAAGCTTTTGAAGCTGCGGCTTGTATCGGTTGTGGAGCCTGTGTGGCAACGTGTAAAAATGGATCGGCAATGCTTTTTGTTGGTGCCAAAATTTCACAATATGCGCTCTTGCCTCAGGGTAAAGTAGAATCTAAAGAAAGGGCCTTGAATATGGTGCGACAAATGGACGAAGAAGGGTTTGGAAATTGCACCAACACTGGCGCCTGTGAAATTGAATGTCCGAAAGGAATTTCGATTGAAAACATTGCTAGAATGAACCGCCAATATCTAGGGGCTGCTTTGAGTTCTGATAAGTAATTCCATATTAAATACAATAAAAAAGGAGGCATTCAACCTCCTTTTTTAACATTATTTGATCTGCTGGTCTGGTTTATTATACCAACCTTTGTTTTCTTCTATTTCAATAGGCACGTTAGCTTTTTTATTGAGCTTTACTTGCGTGCGCATCCAATAATAAAAGCCAAAAAATCCTAGCAGAATTAAAAAATTATTGAAATTATTTTGTACAAATTCAAAAAAGCCAAAAGACCACTGAAATGTATCTCCAATTTTATAAACGAATTCTGTCCAAGTCATGTCTACTATTTTTTAAGGAACAAATTTACTACAATTTTTTATAAATTGTCTCGCTTTTATATTTCACCCATTAATATTAAGGTTTCTTTGGAGGCTGTCTGTTCTGCCTCTTTTTTAGACCCCCCCGTCCCTTTGCCATATTTTATTTTATTAATGCAAACGACCATTTCATAGGATGTTTTCCCATCAATAATTTCTTCATTAATGAGCTCAAAAGCCAAGTTTAATTTTTTGCGCTGACACCAAATAAAAAGTGTGGATTTAAAATCTAATTCTTCTTCTAGGATGCTCTTGAGATTGAGGTGTTTTCTAAGTACTGTATTGATTAAAACTTTAGATGTTATTTCGTATCCGGCATCGATGTAAATTGCGCCAATAAGCGCTTCAAATGCATTGCCTTCTAAACCCACTAGGTTGATGCTTCGGCCCTGGCTGTATAACAAATGATTTCTTATTCCCATCCGCTCACCAATTAAAGACAGCGATTTACGATTTACAATTTTTGACTTTATTTTGGTGAGTTGCCCCTCATCTAATTCAGGGTATTTATTAAATAGATATGCCGCAACTACAGTATCTAATACAGCATCGCCCAAAAACTCCAGGCGCTCATTTGTCTGATTTTGAGTTTTATCAGTAGCTGCACTTTTATGCGTTAGGGCATTAATAAAGTATTTAATTTGCTTTGGCCTGTATGAAAATTGCTTGAGAACAAAGCGGGCAATCGCAAGCTCTTCGTTATTTTTAGATTTATGAAAGAAATTGATTTTCAAAAGCTTATGCCTTGAATTTCTTTACTATAATAGAAGTATTGTGACCTCCAAAACCAAAAGTATTTGACAGGGCAATATTAACGGTGCGTTTTTGTGGCTTATGAAAGGTGAAATTTAGATTTACATCTAATTCTGGATCATCGGTGAAATGATTTATTGTTGGTGGAACAATATCATTTTGAACCGCTAAAATACACGCTACTGCTTCAATTGCACCAGCTGCACCTAATAAGTGTCCAGTCATTGATTTTGTAGAGCTTATATTTAAATTATAAGCATGCTCGCCAAATACTTGCTGAATGGCCTTAACTTCAGCTATATCACCGAGAGGAGTAGAGGTTCCGTGAACATTGATATAATCAATCTCTGAAGGGCTAATTTGGGCGTCTTCGAGTGCGGCTAACATTGTATTGCGTGCGCCCAAACCTTCGGGGTGCGGAGCGGTCATATGATAGGCGTCTCCTGACATTCCACCACCGATAACTTCCGCATAAATTTTAGCTCCTCGTTTTATAGCATGGTCATAATCTTCCAAAATAAGGCAGCCGGATCCTTCTCCTAAAACAAAACCATCGCGATCAAGATCAAAAGGCCTAGAGGCTGTCTGAGGATCATCATTGCGTGTAGATAAAGCTTTAAGGGCATTGAATCCACCCATTCCCATTTCATTTACACCAGCTTCAGAACCGCCTGTAACAATAGCGTCAGCCTTGCCTAAACGAATGAGATTAAACGCGTCTATAATGGCATTAGTTGCAGACGCACAAGCCGATACGCATACGTAATTAGGCCCTCGTAAACCATATTTGATGGAAATATGGCCAGCAGCAATGTCTGCTATCATTTTAGGAATAAAAAATGGATTAAAACGCGGTGTGCCATCACCACCAAAATATTCTCTCGCCTCTTCTTGAAAGGTTTTGAGTCCTCCAACGCCAGAGCCCCAAATTACTCCAATACGGTCTAAGTTTGGGTTTGATTCTAGTAAGGCCGCATCTGCCATAGCTTCTGTTGCAGTCACTATGGCATACTGCGAAAATTGGTCTAGCTTGCGCGCTTCTTTTCTATCAATGTGATCGTCAACATTGAAATCTTTCAGTTCACAAGCAAATTGCGTTTTAAACAATGTTGCATCAAATTGCTTGATGGGTGCAGCACCACTTTTACCGGCTAATAATCCACTCCAGTATTGTTCAAGTGTGTTGCCTATTGGTGTTAGTGCCCCAAGGCCTGTTACAACAACTCTTTTTAATTGCATAGCCTTTAACTAAAAGAAAAAGCAGAAAAAATTATGCGTTCGCAGCGATGTAATCGATGGCGTCTCCAACAGTTTGGATGCCTTCTGCTTTATCGTCTGGAATAGAAATATTGAATTGTTTTTCAAATTCCATGATTAACTCAACTGTATCGAGCGAATCGGCTCCTAAGTCACCTGTGAAGCTCGCTTCGTTAGTAACTTCACTTTCTTCAACATTCAGTTTATCAACGATAATCGCGATTACTTTAGCTTTGATATCAGACATTTTTTAATTTTTAAAGGTTTCAGGTTGCAAAGAAAAACACTATCGGCCAATAAACAAAACATTAATTCATTTAATTTATCAACACCTAAGGGCTCAAATATTGCAAATCGCACACTATACTTAACTTTGTAGACGTCATGATAACACAAATTATTTTATACATTTCTGGAGACGGTAGTAATGCACGACAAATTATCTCTTATTTCAAAGAAAATCAACACATTAAGGTTGTGGGTGTGCTTTCAAGTAAAGCAAACCCAAAAATGGTAGATTTTTGCAGCAGCCATCAGTTGGCATTTTTTGATATGAGTCATCGAGGATTCGATGAATATCTTCGAATTTCTATAGAATTGAATGCCAAATGGGTTGTTTTAGCGGGGTTTTTAAAAAAAATACCCGCTGAAATCGTTGCTCATTTTAATGAGCGTATCATTAATATTCACCCTTCCCTATTGCCCAAGTTTGGCGGCCCGGGAATGTATGGTAGGCGCGTGCATGAGGCTGTAAGTTCTTCAAGCGAATTATTTAGCGGGATTAGTATACATTTGGTAAATAATGATTACGACAAAGGCCGACTGTTATTTCAACATGCTGTGCCATTGGCTCCCGGTGAAAAAGCTAATCAGGTTGAACAAAAGGTGCGCGAACTAGAACACCTTCACTTTGCTAAAGATTTAGCTAGTTATATTTTACCTCTTTTAAACCACGACCCTTCGTCAAACAATTGATTGCTCCAGATACTGAGCGAAACGATAACAGTCTAAAAACGAATTATAAAGTGGTGCGGGGGCAATTCGAATTACATTAGGCTCTCTCCAATCAGCAATTACTCCAAATTGTGTTAGTTTATCAAATAACTGTTTGCCCTGTCCTTTTGCCAAAATTGATAATTGTGCACCCCTTTGTGATGGTGTTCTTGGGGTAATTATTTCAAAGGAGCATTTTTCTTGATTGTGATTAGAAACCTCTTCAATTAAGAACTCTAAATAGGCAGTGAGTGTGTCTCGCTTTTGACCAATTCGCAACATCGTTGCTTCTTCAAAAATTTCTAATGATGCCAAATGGGCAGCCATTGCCAAAACAGGCGCGTTACTAAGTTGCCATCCTTCTGCACCGGCAATAGGCTCAAAACCAGGCTCCATTTTAAAACGTTGCTCTTTATTGTGGCCCCACCATCCTGCAAAGCGTGGTAAATCCTTATTATATGCGTGTCGTTCATGGACAAACATTCCCGAAACACCTCCTGGCGAAGAGTTTAAGTATTTATATCCACACCAAGCCGCAAAGTCTACGCCCCAATCATGAAGAGAAAGATTAACATTGCCCGTGGCATGCGCCAAATCAAAACCAACCACAGCGCCAACTTGGTGGCCTACCCTTGTTATTTTTTGCAAATCAAAATATTGCCCTGTGTAATAATTTACTCCTCCAAGCATAACAAGAGCGAGCTCATCGCCGAGTTTAACAATTTGGTCCAGAATATCTTCTTCACGAATCAAATGTTCGCCAGGTCTTGGTCCAACCTCAACCAATGTGCTTTCTGGTAGGCCGTGAAATGCAACTTGAGAAGCCAATGCATAATGATCGCTTGGAAAAGCTTTTGCTTCACATAATATTTTTGTCCGCTTATTGTTAGGGCGATAAAACGACGCCATTAACAAGTGTAAATTGGTGGTCAAGGAGTGTGTTACTACAACTTCTATGGGTTTTGCGCCCACAATATTTGCGGTAAATTGTGTCAAATTTTCGTGATAAGAAAACCATGGTCTTTTGGCTAAAAAATGACCTTCTACTCCAAAGTTCTTCCACGCTTCTAATTCTTCTAAAATATAATCGGCCGCAATTTTAGGCTGTAGCCCTAATGAATTACCTGTGAAGTATATCGGGTCTTGAGTGTGAAAAGTTGGAAAGTGAAATTTATTTCGAAACGACGCTAAAGGATCTTGCTGATCCATTTTTAATGCGAATTCTAAGCTTTTCTCAAATGTCATATGCCGGCATTATTCGTAACTTTATGGCAACAAATATACACAAGAATGAACACTCCTTCTTCCATCAAACGCAGTCGTTCTGCAGATTTATATGAGGCAGCAAAAGGTTTTTTTCCTGGGGGTGTAAACTCACCGGTTCGCGCATTTAAGTCTGTGGGGGGGGTTCCGCTTTTTATAGCGAAAGGTGATGGCGCTCAAATTTGGGATGAGGATGGCAACTCTTTTATTGATTTTTGTGGTAGTTGGGGGCCGCTTATTCATGGCCACAACCACCCTTATGTTTATGAAAAAATTGTGGGTGCGCTTCAAAATGGGTCTAGCTTTGGCGCGCCAACAATTAAGGAAAACGAACTGGCCTCCTTTATGCTCGCTCGTTTGCCTTTTATAGATAAAATTCGCTTTACAAGCTCGGGCACTGAGGCGGTAATGAGCGCCTTAAGACTTGCTAGGGGTGTCACGGGGAAAAATAAAATATTAAAATTTGAAGGTTGTTATCATGGACACGTGGATGCCCTATTGGTTAAAGCGGGAAGTGGTTTGGCAACCCTCGGTACTTCTTCAAGCGCGGGTGTGCCAGAATCCTTTGCCAACGAGACACTCGTTTTAGCGCTTAACGATATAGAAGGGCTTAAGGATTGTTTTGCTCAAAACCATCAAGATTTAGCCGCTGTAATTATAGAGCCCATTCCCGCCAATAACGGGCTGCTTTTACAAGATAAATCCTTTTTGAATTTACTCAGAAAGCTGTGCACAACATATGGGGTGCTTCTGATTTTTGATGAAGTAATTTCGGGCTTTAGGGTTGCCTTTGGTGGTGCCACAGAGTTATATGGGATTTGTCCCGATATCGTTACTTATGGTAAAATTATAGGTGGCGGGCTTCCAGTTGGTGCCTATGGTGCGAGCAAAGAAATAATGGCGTATGTTTCACCAGATGGGCCCGTATATCAGGCGGGTACGCTTTCGGGAAACCCGGTTGCAATGGCGGCCGGTCTTGCCCAGCTTGAGCTTTGTGCCACTGATGGCTTTTATTCAATGTTGGCAAACCGCACCCAAAACTTTGTTAATGAAATTAATGATTTTGCCAAAAAAAATTCATTCCCAATAGAATTAATATGTTTGGGTTCAATTTTTTGGTTTTCATTTAACAATAAAAAACGGGTCCTAGCTGCAGATCAAATAAATAGCGACATGTCAGCTTTTAATTTTATACACAACTACCTTTTAAATGTTGGTGTTTATATTGGGCCAAGTGGTTATGAGGTGGGGTTTATTTCATCTGCACATAGTGAATCCCAATTAGACTATGCGTCTGAGCAAATTATGATGGCCTTAAGCGCATACTACAAAAAATGATTATAACTCAATTGGTGTGAATTTAGTAACTGGTGCAACAGGTCTTTTGGGGAGTCATGTTTTGGTGGAGTTGGCTCAGCGAAACCAAAAAATCCGTGCTACCTATAGAAGCAAAGAGAAAATAAACGCAGTTAAAAGCCTTTTTCAATATTACTTTAATGATCAAGCAATACAACGGTGGGGGCAAATAGAGTGGGTTGAGGCAGATTTATTAGACCTAGAAGATCTTAAAAGCCTAATTATTGGTTGTGATAATGTTTACCATTGTGCGGCTTTAGTTTCCTTTTTTAAGGCGGACTTTGAGGCTTGTATTAAACAAAATAGATATGTTACGGCCAATCTAGTAGACTTGTGTGTCTTGCATGAAATTAAACACTTTTGTCATGTTAGCTCTACGGCAGCTATTGGCGCCAAGGGCTTGGAAATAAATGAAGATTCTAAATGGCTAGAGGGTGGGTCACACAGTGGTTATGGGCTTTCTAAGCGCATGGCTGAAAGAGAGGTTTGGCGCGCAATAGAAGAGGGGCTAAAAGCAGTCATTGTAAATCCTTGTGTCATATTGGGCCCTGCCGCAAAAGGTAGTCCGTCATTGCAAATTCTTGAGACCGCAAAAAAAGGCTTATTGTTCCATACTGCTGGTTCAAATTGCGTTGTCGATGCACGTGATGTTGCTTGGGTAATGGCGGAACTTGTAGAGAAGAACATAATTAAAGAACGTTTTTTGGTGGTTGGGCCTCACCAGTCCTTTAAAGAATTATTCTCTTCATTAGCTAAAAAACTAAATAGCAAAGCCCCTAGATATAAGGCCCCAAGAGCGCTGGCTATGTTTGTTGCAACCATTCATGAGTTTTGGTGTAGATTTTCTAAAAAACGCACGGGTCTTTCTATAGAAGCTGTGCGCTCATCCTATGAGGTGCTTGGATATAGCCGAAACAAAATAGAGACAAGTTTGTCATTTAAATACAGGGAATTAAATAACATCATTGAAAACATGATTTCTGGTCAGCAATTCATTGAAAAAACTATTCATAAATGAACAATAAATTAATTGTTTTTTCTGGGGTGTTCTATTTGGTTGGTGTATTAGGTATTACATTAAGCGCTTATCAATCTTTTTTTATAGGGCTTTCTTTCTACCATTTGCTTTTATCGTTTGGTGTCTTGATCTTGGGCCGAAAAAAATACACAACTCTATATTGGTTATATATAATACTTGCCGTTACTGTTGGCATGCTTGTTGAATGGTTAGGGGTGCACACAGGAATACTTTTTGGAAGCTACCACTATGGCAACGTGTTGGGCCCAAGTCTATATGGTGTTCCTATTATTATTGGATTAAATTGGGCCTTATTAAGTATTGTAAGCGTTTCATTATTTGCTTCATTCAAATTGAATTTTTGGTTGGAGGTTTTTTTAGGGGCGGCCGCAATGGTATTTTTAGATTATTTAATGGAGCCCGTGGCAATGAAACTTGGTTTTTGGCAATGGAAAGGCGGCGCGGTGCCGCACTACAACTACTTATGTTGGTTTATAATTGCTTTTTTATTACAAGCTTTGTATCGTAAATGGCGCCTCAATGAACAAAACAATGTAGCTGTTGCCTTGTTTATTTACTTGACTTGTTTCTTTACGATTTTAAACTTTAGCCTATGATGTGGTGGGGGCCGCTTATTAGTATTGGTACATTTTTTGGGATGGAATTTATGGCTTGGGCCACACATAAATATGTGATGCATGGTTTAATGTGGTATTTTCACAAAGATCATCATCAAGTAGAACCGGGTTTTTTTGAAAAAAACGACGTCTTTTTTTTAATTTACGCCGTCCCCTCATGGCTCTGTATTATGCTCGGGTTAATGAATCAAGTTTATATCCCTGTTTGGATCGGTTTTGGAATTGCCGCATACGGTTTTGCCTATTTTTTAATTCATGATGTATATATTCATAGGCGCTTTAAGTGGCTTCGAAATATTGATCATCCTTACTTTTACGCAATTCGGCGCGCGCACAAAATTCATCACAAACACCTAGGTAAAGAGCATGGAGAGTGTTTCGGGATGTTGTTGGTTCCCATCCGATTCTACATTGAAAGTCGTAAAAAATTTAAAAGCCAACAACGCTCATGAGTCTTTATGCCTGGATCATGTTGCTCTCGTTTTTAGGCCCTTTTAGCCTGAGTTTTGATAGGCGGGTAGCTTTTTACAAAGAATGGCGATTTGTGGTCGGGGCCGCTTTAATTGTTGGTGTGCCTTTTTTAATTTGGGATTACTTTTATACACTATGGGGGGTTTGGGGTTTTAATGCAGATTATTTGCTCAAAATATATGTAGGTAATTTGCCTTTAGAAGAGGTGTTGTTTTTTATAATTGTACCCTATAATTTTATTTTCCTGCTCAGGGTGGTTCAAGCTTATTTTCCTAATAGAAACAAGAACAGGCTAAGCCCATTTTTTGCGTTTGTTTTTATCAGCACGCCTATTATTTGGATTGTGCTTTACGCTGAAAACCATTATACTTTTTGGGCTACACTTCTCAGCATGTTGCTCACCCTCATGTTGCGCAATAAGTCTTGGTATCAAGATTTTATGTGGGCCTACTTGCTTTGTTTGATTCCTTTTTGTATTGTAAATGGCATACTAACCGGGGCTGTTACCCAAGCCCCCGTTGTTTGGTATAGCGAACACCACATTATAGGTTGGCGCATGATTAGCATACCATTTGAAGATCTATATTACAACTATGCGCTGCTTTTATCCAATACCTGGTTGTTTTATTCGTTAAAAAACGCAACGAAAAGTCAATAAGTTTTTTGAAAAAATAAAAAAACATTTACCTTTGTACCCCTAGCAAAGCGACGGCTTAGCCATAATGGAATATTTAAGCGAGAATAGCTCAGTTGGTAGAGCACGACCTTGCCAAGGTCGGGGTCGCGGGTTCGAATCCCGTTTCTCGCTCTTTTGAGCTCGAGTGGTGGAATCGGTAGACACGCCGGACTTAAAATCCTGTGGGCATTTGCCCGTGCGGGTTCAAGTCCCGCCTCGAGTACTATTTTGTGAGATAAACCCTTGATTCTAAACGAATTGAGGGTTTTTTGTTTTAATAGGGTTTAAAGTATTTTTGTATTTTAAAATAGGGGTATATTTCCGTTTTTTTAAGTAGCTTTAAATTAATATTTAATCTTTTCAAACAATGGAACACATAGAACAAAAAACAGCAAGCGCTGAATTTAAAATTTCAGGCAATACACTAAGTCATATGCACGAATCTGCCAAATGGGCGCACTTTCTTTCCATTGTAGGTTTTATTGGCATTGGGCTTATGTTCCTTGTGGGGATAATCACTATGATAGCAGGCTCTTCGGTGGGGCGCAGCGAGGGGGCGGGGCTCTTTTTTATCTATGCTATCATGGCTGTTCTTTATTTTTTCCCCACCTATTTCTTATTTCTCTTTGCCACAAAATTTAAGGCGGCACTAAACGATAATGATCAATCAAACGCTGATATTGCAATAGAAAATCTAAAGAACCTGTTTAAGTTTACGGGTATACTTACCATTGTGGTGTTGTCTTTATATATCTTAATTATTTTCGGTGTTGTCATTGCTCTTGCATTGCAATAGAGATAGTTGTTGCCTTTTTTATTTATCTATTCTTCGCTTTTAAATTTTTCGGGATGTAGCTCAGTTGGTAGAGTACTCGTCTGGGGGGCGAGAAGTCGCAGGTTCAAGTCCTGTCATCCCGACATTCTTTTCTATTTTGATTGAAAATACCCTTTTGATGGTATTTTTAATGCCATTTCCCAACATTACTTTTGTGTCGTTATTTATATTTAATCTAAATAAGCGTGCGCATCATCTTTACTTTTTGTCTTTTTTCCGTTTTTTCCATTTATGCCCAAGAATTACCAACATCAGACTCTCTTCGAACAATAGAAACTCAAGCTATTTCAATAATTGGATTGCAAACAAATTTTATTGGTGGATCGGCAACAAGAATTAGTCCTGCACAATTAGAAAAACTCAATCAAAACGACATCAACAAAGTGCTGCGCAGCGTGCCAGGGGTACAAATCCGAGATGAGGAGGGCTTCGGATTAAGGCCAAACATTGGAATGCGCGGCACACCGGTAAACCGAAGTGCGAAAATTACCCTCATGGAAGATGGCATTCTCATAGCGCCCGCTCCTTATGCTGACCCATCTGCTTATTACTTTCCTACATTTGCTCGCATAGCAAGTCTTGAAGTGCTCAAAGGCAGCAGCCAAATTAAACATGGCCCTTATACCATTGGTGGGGCTTTGAATTTACATTCAACAAAAATTCCATTACAGTTCAGCGCCTTCGGGCAAGGAAGTTATGGAAGCTATGGCATGAATCAAGAACGTTTTTGGGTGGGAGAAACCAAGGGGCAGTTGAGCTATTTATTTGAGCTGAACCGGGTTGCTGCATCTGGCTTCAAGCAGCTTGACGGCGGAGGCAATACAGGATTTGATCGTCGGGATTTTCTGGGTAAAATACGCTGGCAGAGCGTCAGTAAAGCAAAAGTTCAACAAAGCCTTCAACTTAAAATTCTCCATACCGAAGAGCAGTCCAATGAAACCTATCTTGGCCTAACCTACAGTGATTTTATCGCCAACCCCTTGAGAAGATACGCAGGAACGCAAAAAGACCAATTGAACCTTTGGCACAACCACTTGATTTTGCAACATGTACTTAGGCCGCTAAAAAGTTTACAAATCAGCAGTAGCGCATACCTTACAAAAACCTTTCGCGATTGGGGGCGTGCATATAGTTTTGGCACAAAAAGTATCAATACTATACTATCTGACCCCCTTACTGAACTTCAGGCTTATAATATTATGACCGGAAAAACAGATGGGGATGTAATTTTCCGCAGCGCAGCCCGCACCTATTTCACAAGAGGCGTTCAGACCTATGCCAACTATGAGTTCAAAACAAGTGCGGTTTTAAATAAACTTGAGTTAGGATTCCGGTTACATCAAGATTTAGCCAGCAGGTATGGTACTCAAAGCACCTATTATATGAATAGCGCAATCATGTTATTAACAGATGGAGGCGAACAAGGCAATCAAGAAAATCAAATACGGGCTGGCTTGTCATTTGCCTCGTTTTTAAATTACAAATTGGAGTGGCAAAAATGGGGGCTAAGTGCAGGTGTAAGAAATGAAAGAATCATATTAAGAATGGAAAATTTTGGAAACAGTGATTTTTCAAGGTCTGGCTCAAGTAAAACTACTGCCCAAAACAACATTTTTGAATGGTTGCCAGGAGCATCTTTGGATTATAGAATCAATGCTGAGCAACTGTTGTTTGTAGGCGCACACAAGGGTTTTTCTCCTCCTGGTATGCCAAGTGCAAACAGCGCAAATCAAGCAAGAGCCGAAAAAGCAATCAATTATGAAATAGGTTATAGATATTGTACAAATAGAAACCAAATTCAAGCGGTTATTTTTAGAAGTGCTTATCAAAATTTACTTGGCTCAGACAATATTTCTGGCGGAGGCGCAGGTAGCGGCGAGCAATTCAATGCAGGGCAAGCAAACATACAAGGGTTTGAATTTAGCTTGCAAAAACAAATACAACTCAATGAGGTCTCTATACCTATCCAGGCCAATTATACTTATACTCAAGCCGTCTTTTCCGAGACCTTTGTTAACGGAGGCGGTGATTGGGGGAGCGGCCTTATAAACATTGGTGATCAAATTCCATTTATTACTCCTCATCTCTTGGGCATGAGCGCAGGCGCAGAGACCAAGAGCTGTAGTGCAATTTTGAGTGCAAATTATGTAAGTGCCACAAGAATCAAACCAAGTCAAGGCGCCCTAGTTGTGCCTGCCCCGAACCAGTCTTATGCTTCAGTGAATTGCATCCCGGCTTATTTATTGCTTGACTTATCAATCCAGTACCAGCTGACCGCTGCATGGAAGGGGTGTTTTAGTGTGCAAAACTTGACCAACAATCTAAATGCTGTTGCCAATCTACCGCAGGGCTACAGATCTACAATGCCACGTGCATTTATTTTAGGGTTTAAGCTGCAGCTTTAATACTTAATTTAGGCTTGCAACCAAGCCTAAAACCACAGAATAGCTCATTATTTTGTAACTTCACGGTTCATTTTTTGTACATTTAATCATATGTGGAGTAGAATAGCCAGTTTTATTTTGCGAAATCGCCTTTTCATTCTTGCGATTATTGCTATCATTACAATATTCTTTGGTTACTTTACTTTCACCGCCTTGAAAGTCGACAACCGTGTTGGCAATACCTTACCAAAAGACCACCCCATTCAAATGGATTATGAAAACTTCAAACTGCAGTTTGGAGAAGAGGGTTCAACGCTGGTTATTGCAATTCAAACCAAAAAGCTTTACACAGAAAACAACTTTAAAAAATGGCGCGAACTAGCATATAAGATACTTAAGATTAAAGGGGTTAATAATGTTGTATCTGAGGCCACATTGTTTGGCATGACCAACAATATTGCTAAGAACGAATTTGAAATACACCGAATTTTTTCAGACACCACGTTTGGTGAAAAAAGCATTGCTGAAATTAAAGAAGATGTGCGCAAAAACCCTATCTACCGTGGCTTACTCTATAATGAAAAAAGCAATGTTTCATTATTGATGATCGGCATTGATGAAAAAGTGCTTTCCCATCCTAAAAAGTCAAAGGTTGTTTTTGAAATTGAAGAATTAGCAAAAAATTATGACAAACAATTCGGCAAACTGTATTTTGCCGGACTTCCTCACATTCGCGTAATAGTAGCCAAAAGAATAGTGTCTGAAATGTATATTTTTTTAGCGCTATCCATAATTGCCTCTTCTTTGCTGATGTACCTCATATTTAGGTCATTCACCATTATGATGATCAGTAATATGATTGTTTTCATTTCGGTAATTTGGGCGCTGGGCAGTATTGCACTTATGGGTTATACCTTAACTATTGTGATGGCTTTGGTTCCTCCGTTGCTTATTGTTATTGGTGTTCCCAACTGTGTTTTCTTGTTTACGAGATATCATCAAGAATACACGCGTCTGCAAAGCAAAATGCCTTCGTTATTTATGATGGTCAAGCGCGTGGGGTCCGTTACTTTTCTTACTAATTTAACTACGGCCGTTGGTTTTGTAACCTTTACTAGCTCAGACAAGCTCGGGGAGTTTGGCCTTATCTCGAGCTGGAATATTATGATGGTTTTTGCGCTCTCTTTGACCATTCTTCCAATCCTAACTTCTTTTGCGAGCAACCCAAAACCTAGGCACCTGCATCATTTATCGAGACAATCGTCGAAATGGTTCTTGAATTTGTCTGTTGAAATTGTCACAAAGCACCGGGTTAAAGTTTATATTAGTTCGGTGGTTTTAGTCATAATTAGCCTTTATGGCATGACTAAGATTTTCTCCACGGGGAATATTACAAGCGATCTTCCCGAAGATGACCCTATACTTCTCGATATAAAATTTATTGAGAAAAATTTCGGGGGCTCAATTCCTTTTGAAATAACCATAGATTATAAAGAAAAGGGGCGGTTATTTAATGCCAATACCATGAGAAAAATTGAAGCGGTCCAAGAAAGCTTTTCTAAAGATTCGCTCTTCTCTAAAAGTCTTTCATATATAGATTTAATCAAATCTATTAACATGGCTTATCACGGAGGAAATGAAAACAAATTTTCAATCATTTCTAATCGCGACAAACTTAGACTTAAAAAATACATTGACAAGCTCGATCTAAGTAGTTTAAACGGGGGTGCTGTTTCCTTGAAGAGCCTTGTTGACACTGCGCACACAACACTTAGAATAAGGATGCAAATGAAGGATTTAAGCGTTGACAAAGTTGCGCCGGCCTTAGACCGCCACAAGAAAAAAATTGATGAAATCCTCAACCCAGAAAAACCAACTTTAGAAAAACTTTACACTAAAATTAAAGGGGGTGAGGTTGATAAAATAGACTCATTAATGTATAACCATTCTGATGTGTTCAATAATTTGTGTTCTAATGTGGCAAATGGAAACGCCGACATGCAGATGAGTTTTGATTTAAATCCTGAAAAAATTAAAACCTATGCAAAAAAAACAGGGTTCGATAAACATCTAAGAAATGCGATAAACAAGTCTTATTTCACTCCTGTATTTACCGGAATTAAGGTTGTTCAAACCGAGGGCACAAAATACTTGTTTACAAACCTTCTCCAAAGTTTGATGTTTGCGATTGTTTCCATTGCTATTATGATTGGGTTTTTATTCCGCTCGTTTAGAATTATTTTGGTTTCGATGATACCAAATGTTATTCCGCTTTTATTTACAGCGGGCATGATGGGCTTCTTGAAGATTCCACTTAAACCTTCCACAATTTTGGTGTTTGGTATCGCACTGGGCATTACTGTTGACAATGCTATTTTATTTTTAGGAAAATACAGAAATGAACTTAAAGTACACGCATGGGATACCCGTTATGCCATTTTGCACTCCTTGCGTGAAACTGGGTTGGGTATCGTTTATACATCAATAGTGCTGTTTTTTGGGTTTTTAATGTTTTCATTTTCCCAATTTGGGGGCACACAAGCCCTTGGCTTGCTTGTCTCAATAACCATTTTTGTAGGAACCATTACAAACCTTATTATTCTGCCTTCTCTGCTTCTAACACTAGAAAGGAAGATTAATATTAAATCTCTTCAAGAGCCTTTCTTTGATAATTATTACGAAGAAACAGATTATGACATGGACAAGCTCGAAGTCGAGTGAAAAAAAATAACCTATTGATTCCTAGCTAAAGCTTATTCTTGGTTCAATTTCTTAACCATTGTCAATATTGTGGCCAAAGCAACAGTCTCTCCTGTTTGATCATATACATCTACCAAAAACTTAACTATTCCCTTAGCGATATCTTCGGGCGAGCGTTTTTCTTGATCCACTTTTTCTTTAACTGTAAACCTTACACCTATTGTTGTGCCGGGATAAACGGGCTTGGTAAATCGGGCGTCTTCAATGCCATAATTCAACAACACCGGGCCTTTCTTAGGGTCTACAAATAAACCAGCTGCTTTTGATAAAATAAAATATCCGTGTGCAACTCGGCTTTCAAAAATAGTTCCTTCCAAAGCAGTTTCGTCCATATGGGCATAAAAGTTGTCTCCAGAAACATTTGCAAAATTTACTATGTCAGCATCTGTTACCGTGTGCTTGTGTGTAAATACAGTTTCTCCTACCACCAATTCTTCAAAATGCTTTCTGAAAACATGTGGTTTTGCCTCTGTCATTTCAGAGCCGATTTGATATTGATTTGTAATTGCGGTAATGGTTGTTGGGTGGCCTTGAATTGCTGTGCGCTGAAGATAATGCAATATACCTCGTTTGCCCCCCATTTCTTCGCCACCACCAGCTCGGCCAGGACCACCGTGTGTTAACAATGGCATGGGAGAGCCGTGTCCTGTACTTTCTTTGGCACAATCTTTATTGAGCACCAAGATGCGCCCGTGAGTACTTGCTGCACCAACCACATAATCTAGGGCTTCTTTGTTATCTGGTGTTACAATTGAAGAAACCAATGATCCTTTTCCTAATTTTGCTAATTCTATTGCATCGGCAAGGTCTTTATAAGGCATTATAGTAGCAACTGGCCCAAAGGCTTCTATTTCGTGAACACTTCTGGTATTCAAAGGATCTTCATTTCTAAACAATATAGGACCAAAGAAAAAACCATCTTCCCTTTTGGCGCCAATTACTTCAAAATTGTCTAAGTCGCCAAAGACCAATTGCTGCTCTTTGGAAAGTGTTTTTACACTTTCACTCACGCGCTCTAACTGCATTTTGGTTGCAAGAGCCCCCATTCTAACTCCTTCAACGGTGGGGTCTCCTATTTTAACACCCGATAAACGCGAAGAAATAGCAGACTCCACCTCATCGATTAGTTTTTCTGGAACTATGATGCGCCTAACCGCGGTACATTTCTGTCCCGCCTTAATGGTCATTTCTTTAACGCATTCTTTTACAAACAAATCGAACTCTTCAGTGCCCGGAACGGCTGCTTGCCCTAAAATTGTGGCATTTAAGGAATCGGCCTCTAAATTAAAACTCACACTTTTTTCGGCTATTTGAGGGAGGGCCTTCAATAGTTTGCCAGTAACGGCGCTACCTGTAAAAGTAATCGTATCGGGCGTGTCCACAGCATCTAAAATTCCTCTTCCCAAACCACATATGAGTTGAAGTGAGCCCTCGGGTAAAATTCTAGATTCAATGATGTCTCGCACCATAACTTCTGTTAAATAGCAAGTGTGCTCCGACGGTTTTACGATGGCGGGAACGCCCGCCATTAGGTTTACTGCTATTTTTTCGAGCATTCCCCAAATTGGAAAATTAAACGCATTAATGTGAACGGCAACCCCTTCTTTAGGCACCATTATGTGGTGGCCAATAAATGTTCCGTTTTTAGACAGCGGCGCCGCTACACCGTCAATATGGTAGGGTAAATCTGCAAATTGTCTTCGTAAACTTGCGTTGGCAAATAAATTACCTATTCCTCCTTCGATGTCTATCCAAGAATCTACTTTTGTTGCTCCGGTTAATGCAGAAATCTGATAGTATTTTTCTTTTCGATCTAAAAGAAATAAAGCAAGTGCCTTTAACATGCGCCCGCGTTCTTGAAAGGTCATTTTTCTCAAAGCATCGCCTTTTTTGCGGCCATAGTCTAGAACTTCTCCAAAGTCTATTCCCGCACTCGAAACTTCTCCAAATTGAATTCCAGTAATGGCATTATATAGAGGTGTTTCAACGCCTGAGCCATCTACCCATTGTCCTAATATATAATTTTGAAAACGCTGCATATCGAATTATTTAAACACCCATCGTACTAAATCTGCGCCATTGGCATATACCATCAAAGAAAGCAATAAAAATATTCCAATATACTGAGCCACCTCTAAAACCCTTTGAGGCGCTTCTTTACCAGTAATCATTTCATAAAGCAAAAACACAACATGGCCCCCATCCAATGCTGGAATCGGCAAAATATTCATAAAAGCTAAAATAATGGAAAGTAAGGCGGTTGTATGCCAAAAGGCATACCAATCCCATTGCGCCGGAAAAAGATTGCCTATTGTTGCAAAACCACCAATTTGTGTTGCCCCCTTTTTAGTAAATACAAACTTGAATTGATTGACATAATCAGATAAAATATTGTAACCGTAAGAAGCGCCTATGCTTATGCTTTGCATAAAAGTGTATTCTTTTTGAATTAGTGCGGCTTGATCTAGCATTGTCGTGTTAGTTAAAACCCCAATGGTTCCATCTGACTTTACTTTTACGCTATGGGTAATGGTGTCTTTGGCATCTCCATTTTGCGCCACCATTATTTCAACTGTTTTGTTTTTGTTATTAAATAGTGTCGACTGAAATTCATCATAATATTGAATGTTTTGTCCGTTGACTTTGAACACAATATCTTTTGAAGTTATCCCTCCTTTTTGGGCTGGAGAGCCCTTTGACACCTCTTCAATTGACACGTTTTGAGCGCGTAAGGAGAAAGCCGGAAAAGCCCCAACTTCAAATAGTTTTTGGTCAATGTCTGATGGTAGTTTAATTTTTTCTATTTGACCCCCGGGGTGTTTAATGGTAATATTTCTTGCTCCCCGAAGTAATATTTCTTTATTGATTTCCTCTAGATTTAGCGGTTGTTTTGATTCTATGTCCACTACTTTGTCGCCGCTGTATATGCCGTATTGATTCAAATAAGGATGAACCCCTAACCCTGCCTTGAGTTTAGTTTGGTCTAGGGTTGGTTGTCCCCAGGTAAAAACAACACCTATATAAATAATAAACCCTAAAATGAGATTAACGGTAACACCGCCGATCATTATTATAAGTCTTTGCCACGCCTTTTTACTTCTAAACTCCCAAGGTTGGGGCTCGTTTTTTAATTGTTCGGTATCCATAGACTCGTCTATCATACCGGCAATTTTCACATAACCACCCAGCGGAACCCAGCCTATGCCCCACTCTGTAGTGTTGGGGTCTTCACTCCAATCTGATGGTTCTTTTTTGCTGAACCATGATTTTTTAATTTTTCCCTTAACTCTTTTCCAACGAAAAAAAGAAAAATACGGGTTGAAAAAAAGATAGAATTTTTCAACGCGTGTTTTAAATAGTTTTGCAGGTATAAAGTGTCCCAATTCATGTAGCGTCACTAATAGCGCCAATGAGGTTAAAAGTTGAGCTGCTTTTATTAAAAAGTCCATAATTTCATTTTTTCAATTACAAAGATACCGTAAGTTTATTAGTGTGCCTCAAGCCAATTTTTAGCTGCCTTCATTTCTACAACCATGGGCACTTCCATCTCTACTGCGCTTTCCATGGCTTTTTTGACGAGTTGTTGCATGGTTGTTAATTCATCTTGGTGCACATCAAAAACCAATTCGTCATGAACTTGTAATATCATTTTAGATTTCAGTTGTTCTTGACTCATAGCTTTATGAACGGCAACCATGGCCAATTTAATGATGTCGGCTGCGGAGCCCTGAATTGGAGCGTTGATTGCATTGCGCTCAGCAAAACCTCGAACAACAGCATTGGCTGAATGTATATCTGGTAAATACCTGCGGCGTTTTAAAATGGTTTCCACATAGCCTGTTTCTCTAGCTTGTGCAATAACGTTATTCATATATGACTTAATTGTGCTGTATTGATCAAAATAGGCGTCAATAATATTCTTGGCTTCTGTCCTCGAAATACGTAAGTTTTGTGCCAAACCAAAAGCAGATTGTCCATATATTATTCCAAAATTAACCGCTTTAGCTGCGCTTCTCTGTTCTCTTGTTACCTCACTTATTGCTGTGTGGAAAACTTTGGCGGCAGTTGCCGCATGAATATCATGGCCGCTTTTAAATGCAGCAATCATATTTTCGTCTTTGGCCAATGCAGCTATGATGCGCAACTCAATTTGCGAATAGTCGACGGCCATTAATAGATAATCAGCGCTTCGTGGAACAAAAGCACGCCTGATTTCGCGGCCTTTAGCCGAGCGCACTGGAATATTTTGCAAATTAGGGTTGTTGGAGCTCAAACGGCCGGTAGCCGTTATTGTTTGCATGAAATTACTATGAATGCGCTTGTCTACAGGATCACAAAGTGTAGGTAATGGGTCTACGTATGTGCTTTTGAGTTTGCGCAGCTGTCGGTATTCTAAAATATTGCCTATGATTGGGTGGTCATGTTCATGTTTTTGAAGAACGTCTTCTGATGTTGCGTATTGCCCTGTTTTTGTCTTTTTTGCTTTACTTGAAATTTGTAGTTTTTCAAATAAAATTTCACCTAACTGTTTTGGTGAGTCAATGTTGAAATCTTGTCCGGCAAGGGTTTTAATTTCTTTGTCCAAAAAAATAAGTTTTTCATCTAACTCTATTGAATATTGGTTTAGCGCAGCTGCATCAATGGCTATGCCTTCTTGCTCAATATCTTTTAATACACTTACAAGTGGCATTTCAACATCATAAAACAGCGTGTTGAGGTGCGGCTTCTGTATTTCGGGTGAAAACACCTGTTTAAGCTGAAATGTAATGTCTGCGTCTTCACATGCATAATCCTTAATTTGATCAGCAAAAAGGTCTGCCATATTTGCTTGGTTTTTACCCTTTTTTCCGATGAGCTCTTCTATTGCTATTGGTTGATAGTTTAAATAATAATTTGCGAGAAAATCCATTCCTTGTTTGGCTTCTGGATTAATTAAATATTGCGCAATCATCGTGTCAAATAAAGGGCCTTTTAACCTGACTTCATACCTATTCAATACCTTTAAATCGAATTTAATGTTGTGTGCGATTTTTTCAATTGAATCGCTTTCGAACACTTCAATAAATTCATGTAAAATCTCTTTTGTCTTTTGAAAATCTGGCGGAACAGGTATATAAAAAGCCTCCTTTGGTTTATAAGAGAATGAAAATCCTACTAGATCGGCGTGTAGTGCATCAATTGAATTTGTTTCAGTATCAAAACAAACTTCACGTTGATTTAAAAGCAGCTCGAGTAATTCTTTTCGCTCTTCGGGGTTTGAAACGAGGTGATAGCTTGGTTTTTCTGTGGCTATTGTCTTATAGCTTGCAGTAATGATTGGTTCTTGTGGCTCAAGCATACTTTGAGCACCAAACAAATCAAGTTGGTCTTGACCCTGCGCCTTAATTGGTTTGGGGGCTGGGGCCTCTTCTCCCAGAATTCGTTTAGATAATGTTCTAAACTCAAGCTCAGTAAAAATCGTGCTAATTGCCTCTGGATTTACATCGCTCACCTCCAAATCTTTTTCGTTAAATTCAACCGGTACATTTCTAATAATTGTAGCCAGTGATTTTGACATTAACCCTTGGTCCTTGAAATTTTCAACGTTTTCTTTTTGTTTGCCTTTTAATTCGTGGCTGTGTTCAAATAAGGCCTCCATAGAACCATATTTTGCCACCAAAATTTTAGCTGTTTTTTCTCCAATACCGGGAATACCAGGAATATTATCTGATGCGTCACCCCAAAGCCCCAAAATATCAATAACTTGAATTGGGTTTTGTATTTCAAATTTTTCACAAACTTCTTTAACCCCTAATATTTCTGGTGGGTTGCCACCTCGGCCCGGTTTATAAATAAAGGTATTAGGACTTACTAATTGGGCATAATCTTTATCTGGAGTCATCATGTAGGTAACAAAACCTTGTTGTTCTGCAATACCCGCAACAGTTCCAATGACATCGTCTGCTTCAAAACCCGCTACCTCTAAAATTGGGATGTTAAAGGCGCTGATGATTTGCTTAATAGGCCAAATCATTGAGCGAATGTCTTCTGGCATCTCCTCGCGTTGTGCTTTATAATCTTCAAATTCTTCTTGGCGCTGAGTCGATCCTCCGGGTGGGTCAAAAACTACGGCTATATGTGAGGGTTGTTCTGTTTTTAGCACATCTATTAGCACATTGGTAAAACCAAAGGCGGCCGATGTGTTCACTCCTTTTGAGCTCACGCGCGGGTTTTTTGCAAAGGCAAAATAAGCACGGTAAATGAGCGCGTAAGCATCTAATAAAAACAGTTTTTTAGGGGTTTGCAAAGATCGCATTAGAAGGAAGGAAAATACGGTTGGAATTGAGTTGTTTCCACTTGGCTTTCTTTAGAAAACGGAATGGCTTTATAAATGAACATTGTGCCCAGCTTTGGATAACCAGTTATCTTAAAACTTACAACGGGTTTTTTTGTTGCTTTATATGCGGTTGTCACAAAGCCAGGCTCTGGAATGATTCGTATGGGGAAGTTGAGGCTGTTCTCTTTGTGGGCTTTTAATTTAATAAGGCTGTCTAGGTAAATGTTTCCGATTTTTTGGTCATCAATAAACAATTCATATGCACTCGGGGCTAGTTTAATAGGCAGCCAAAGTTTATTTTGAACCCGAAATCCCACCTTTAATTTTATGAGTTGGCCGCTGAATAATTCAATTTGTGAACCTTCGTAGCTTATGATTTCTATTGGTTCTTCTAGCGTCTTACAGGCAACCAGGGTAAATATTAATGAAAGATAAAATATGTGTTTCATTTGTGGGCCTGACTAAAATATTTAAAGAAAAATGGAATTGTTTCAATTCCTTTATAAAAGTTAAACACACCAAAATGCTCATTTGGACTATGAATTGCGTCGCTATCTAGACCAAAACCCATTAGAATTGTTTTTAATCCTAATTCTTTTTCAAACATGGCTATTATTGGGATACTTCCTCCACTTCTAACAGGAATGGGTTTTTTTCCAAAAGTGTATTCATATGCTTGGCTTGCGGCCGAATATGCCATAGAATCTGTAGGTGTAACAACGGGCTGTCCTCCGTGATGTGGGGTTACTTTAACACGAACACTTTTTGGTGCAATTTGCTCAAAATGATTTATAAATAAGCGTGTGATTTCTTCGGGGTCTTGATCTGGCACCAAGCGCATTGAAATTTTTGCATACGCCTTGGAAGCTATGACCGTTTTAGCTCCAGCGCCCGTATAACCACCCCATATTCCATTCACATCAAGTGTTGGTCGTATTGATCCTCTTTCCATTGTAGAGTAACCTTCTTCACCCTGGGTAGTTGTTATTTCTAGTGCTTCACAATAAGCGCTCTCAGAAAATGGAGCCTTTGCCATTTCTCTTCTATCTTCATCTGAAAGAGCAACAACTTTGTCATAAAAACCAGGAATTGTAATTCGCATTTGCTCATCGTGGAGGCTAGCAATCATATGGGTTAAGACATTAATTGGGTTGGCAACACAACCCCCATATAAACCTGAGTGTAAATCTCTATTGGGCCCAGTAAGTTCTACCTCAACATAGCTTAAACCCCTAAGCCCTGTTGTTATTGAGGGGGTATCATTGGCAAGCATGCCTGTATCGGAAACCAATATGATGTCTGCCTTAAGTTTTTCTTTGTTATTGGCAACGAACAAGCTTAAATTAGGGCTTCCCACCTCTTCTTCTCCCTCGATCATTAATTTCACATTACATGGTAATTCCTGGGTTTGAAGCATTGCTTCAACTGCTTTAACATGCATGAAAAACTGACCCTTGTCGTCACATGAGCCGCGGGCAAAAATTGCGCCTTCAGGATGAATTGAAGTTTTCTTTACAATTGGTTCAAAAGCTGGAGAATTCCATAATTCCAGCGGGTCCGCTGGTTGAACATCGTAATGGCCATAGACCAAAACTGTGGGGAGTTTAGTGTCAATTATTTTTTGAGCAAATACTATTGGGTGTCCATTTGTGGCTATTACTTCTACACCATCCAATCCTATTTGACTTAAATGGTCGGCAAGATGGTTGGCACAAAACTGCACATCATTTTTAAAGTTTGGGTCAGCAGAGACAGACGGTATGCGCAACAATTCGAATAGCTCTTCTAAAAATCTATTCTTATTTTTTCCTATAAAATTGATTGTTTTTTCCATAATAAATCGATGATTCAAAGTTGCGAAAAATCATGGTTTTTATTGTCTAGAAAAACATATAAATTTTATAATGCAACTTTTTTAGCTAATTTAACGTCCAAACGACAACACTAGAAATTATGAAACAACTACTACTTTTCGTTTTTACATGCTCATTTTTTGGGGTGTTTGCACAACCTATTGCTGTGTCTACAACCCAAACCCCCCAACAATTAGTTGAGAATGTTTTATTGGGTTTTGGTGTGACGGCTTTGAATGTTACAATTAATGGGGATCCAACATTAGCCAACACCCCTCAAAGCAACATGGGTTATTTTACCAACACTAACACATTGTTTCCAATAGGCAATGGTTTAATATTGACAACGGGAAATGCCATTGGTGCTCCAGGGCCGAATAATCAAAGTGGCGCAACAAATAACAGTCCTGCAACAACAAATGTTTCCTTTGACCCACACCTAAACGATATCGCAAACGCAGGGGTAACCAATGGAATTGTTTTAGAATTCGACTTTATTCCTTCCGGAGACACCTTGGTTTTTAATTATATGTTTGGCTCTGATGAATACCCCGAGTGGTCCCCCTCATCATTTAATGATGCTTTCGGTTTATTTTTGTGGGGGCCTGGTGTTTCTGGCCCTTACGTATTGGCGGGCTATCCAAACGGTGGGGCTAATCTTGCTACAATTCCAGGAGGAACACCGGTTACCATTAACAATGTAGGGCCTTCATCTAACACGGCGTATTATGTTGATAATGTAAATGGTGTTACTTATGGCGACGCCCTTCAATATGACGGAACCACAGTTTTGTTAACTGCCTCGTCTAGCGTACAATGCAACCAGCTTTACCACATTAAATTAGCCATTTCAAATGTAGGCGACCAGTCTTTAGATTCCGGTGTTTTTTTGGAGGCGGGTTCATTTAGCTCAGCCGCTGTTGATGTTGCTGTTGCAACCGTTTCAGGTGACACCACCATTATTGAGGGCTGTACATATGCGGATTTTATATTTACTAGGCCTCCTGGGCAAGTAGATGATACGCTTATTATAAACTATACTATTGGAGGTGTGGCCCAAGAAGGTATTGATTACAACACTTTACCAAACCCAATTATGTTTTTACCAGGTGAAGACACTGTTATTGTTACTCTTAACCCTCTTCAAGATGGTATTAATGAGGGGTTTGAATCTGTTATAATTACTGTTGAACTTATTAACCCTTGTGGTGATACGATAATCTCCTCGGGTACTATCTACATAGGAGAGGGCCCAATCATTAATATTACAGGTAATGACCCCACTGTTTATTGTGCAACAGACAGTATTTGGCTTACTGCAAGCGCCTCTGGTGGATACGCCCCCTACTCCTATCAATGGGAAAATTTAGCCGGGGCCAGCCTCGGGACAAATGACTCAATTTCAATTGGAATAAATCAAAACGGCACGATGTACTATTTGGTGACGGCTACCGACAATTGCAACTTCACACAAACCGACACGGTAACCTTAACAATGAACCAGATGTTGGCCATAGACACCATTTTCGTTGGTCCTTCTACTTGTGTTCCAACAGGCTTTGTTTCTGTTCAAGCAAGTGGCATTCAGGGTGTTCCTCAGTACACGTGGACAGGGCCGGGGCCAAATGGCTTTATTGATGCTTCCGTATGGCAAAACCTTCCTTCTGGTTGGTATTATATTACTGTTGAAGATGATGTTTGTTTGGTATCGGATAGCGCTTTTGTAGATTTACTAGACCCACCTGTTGCAGAACTTAGTGCTAGCCCCACTTCAGGTTGCGCGCCTTTGTCTGTGTCCTTTACAAATACGAGCCAAAATGCTATAACGTATAGTTGGGATTTTGGTGATGGCCAAACAGCAAGCAGCAATGATTTAAGCCCTCAAAACCATGTTTTTGATGTTCCTTTTGGTACGTATACCGTGGTTTTAACTGCTAACCAGGGGCCACAATGTACAGATGTTGCATCTGTTCTTATTGTCGTGGATGTTTGTGGATGTACTGACCCATTGGCTACCAACTATAATCCGAACGCCAATGTTGATGATGGTTCATGTGTCTTTCCTACGGGATGTACAGACCCATTGGCATTGAATTACGATCCTAACGCACTTATTGATGACGGTGGTTGTGAATATGCTCGGCCTGAGGTTTTTGCTCCTAATGTTTTTAGCCCTAACATGGATGACCTCAATGAATTATTCTATCTCGACACTAAAAACGTAATAGAGCTACAACTTTTAATATTGAATCGCTGGGGCAATGTTTTATTAGACGCTACTTCGGTTGATTTGGCAAACAACAACCCTTCCTGGGATGGAAAAATAAATGGAGAATTGGCCTCAGAGGGGGTTTATTTTTATAAGTACATTGCCAAAGGGTTAAATAATCAGGAGATTACCGGCCATGGTTATCTACACTTGGTAAATAAAAATTAAGGGTGACTTATTCGATTTGAGGAAAGACAAGCTGCTGCGTCCTTTATTGTTTTTGTTGTTTGCCGCATCGTTGTTGGGTTGGGTGATTTTTGTCCAACTTCCCAGGGATCCTGTCGGTGATGTACAATATGGTGGTGTGCTTCGTATTTCAATCAAAGGGGCGGCGCCACAACTCAATCCTTTGGTAGAAAACACGATTACTCATCACCGCATACAGCAACTTGTCTTTGAACCCCTTATAAAAATGTCAGACAATGGTCAGACTTGGCATCATTATTTAAGTAAAAACATTGTTCTTAAAAATAATGGTGCGTCTGTTTATATAGAATTAAAAAGAAACATTCGTTTTGCACCAAATCCGTGTTTTAAGTTTACTACCGACGAACTTCATGCTTCAGATGTGGCTTTCAGTCTTTCTTTAGCCTGCTCAAACCACCCTAAAGTTTTAAAAAACCCATATTTAGCCAATTTAATTGTTGGAGGAAAAGAATATTTCTCAAAAAAAATAAGCCCGCTTAATGAAAATGTGAGCGGTATTCAAGTTTTAGACAATTACAGGCTCAAGATATCTTTAACGGACAATTACAATCATTTTCTGAAAATGTTGAGCGGCCCATCATTTGGTATTATGAGTAAAGCGGCGGCAATCTTTTATGGTGATGACTTTTTTAATTCGCCTGTAGGAACCGGGGCTTTTCAACTAGAATCAAATTCAAATCAAAGGGCCCTTTTTATTTCCAACCCAAACTATTGGCGCAAAGACAAATTCGGAAACAAACTTCCCTATTTAAAAAAGGTTGTTGTTTCATATAATGTTTCTGGAAAGAAAGCAAACAGCTTGTTTTTACAAAATCAACTTGATCTCTTATTTGACCTTCCAGTAGACGATCTTCAAAATGCTTTTGGAACGCTAAAGGATGCTAAATCTGGCCGAAACCCATTGCATGAAATCTATTTGAAAGAGGCGGCAAAAGTACACTTCATACAGTTTAATTGTACGCGGCCACCCTTTGATAATCCTAATTTGAGAAGGGCCTTTGCTTTGGCCATTGACACTCGGGCTATTTGCGATGAGGTTTTGCGTGGAGATGGCTCGCCTCTTTTTAAGAATTTTATTCCTTCTTCAAAAAAAGAAATGGAGGGCCCTAATGCTTCTAAGGACACAACAATGGAAGCGCGCATAAAAGAGGCTAAAAACCTGCTTTTGTTAGCGGGTTATGATGAAACTAAGCCCCTTCCTTCAATCACTTTCTTCATTGACGCAACAAAAGAATCAATAGCATATCGCTGGGCAAAAGCAATCAAGGAAATGTTAACACAAAACCTTGGGGTTTCTATAGTCCTCAGCGAAAAAACACATAACAACAATCAAAATTTTGCTATTTGGCGTAACGGTTGGATTGGAGACTATTGGGGCGCAGAGTCTTATTTGCGCTTGTTTTACAGCCCCGCACAACAGCCTTTGTTTTTTAAAAACAAAAACGTGGATGAACTATATAAAACATCCATTTTAGCGCGAGGGGCTAAACAAAAACAAGCGGCAGAAAACCTATGTGAAAAAGAAATTTTAAAACAACAAGCCTTAATACCCATCTATAGCGAGGGTTTTGTTGTTGTGAATCAACTCCGTTTACGCGGACTAAAACTTAATGAGTCTGGGCTGTTGGATTACGCAACGCTTTTCATTAAAAACATAGCGCCTAATTAAGCGCGGTTTCTATCCAAGCCTTTCCCCAATTTTCTTGCTCTTCTTCTGACCATAGTGTTGGGTAAAAAATGCGTTTTTGAAATCGTGGGGGCAAATACTTTTGCCAGTTAGTTCCTCCTGTTGCGGCAATATCTTTGTCTTGCCTAGCTAAATAGCGAACTGCGGATTTATAATGGGCTAGAGGCCAATTAATATTTACATTGATGTCATTTTGCTTTAACGCCTCAATTATCTGGGGGTCTTTTTGCTCTTGCTTTGAGAGACGCATATAAACCTGCCAAAGATTTTTATCGCGACAATATTCGCCGCGTGTAATAAATGTGTTGCGGTATTTTTCTTCAAATTGAATTAAAGTCAAGGTCTTTTTTCCTGTTTTCTCTTCTGTGGCACCTTCCTTCCAATATATGTGCTCAAATAAGTCGGAAATATTGTTGTTGTTCTTTAAACTTTTTCGCTGTTTTTTGGATACTAAGTTGATAAAGTCTGTACTAAATATCTCTATTTCACGGTATTGTGCAGACTGAAACCCTGATGCTGGCAATAAAGACATTCTAAATTTTAAAAATTCTTCGCGGTCCATGCCCAAAACCATTATTTCAAAGCTATTAATCAATGCTGAAAAATAGCGGTTGATCCTCCCAACTCTTTCAATAAAAAAATTTTTACTGGGTTTTTTTTTCGCGCCAAGGGCTTCAAATTCTCTGAGGGCCAATTTAAAATACAGTTCTGTAATTTGATGGTATACAATAAAAACCACCTCGTCTGAAAAAGGGGTTTTGGGTTTTTGTAAATTTAGCAGTGTGTCTAACTGGATGTAATCCCAATATGTGGTTACATCGGCATACAGAAGCCCCTCTAAATAGGCGTTAAAATCTTCGCCTAAAGCATCATATTTTTTTTGAAGTAATTTTAATTTTTCTAAAAGCTCTGGGTTAACTTCCATGTGAGATTGACTAAGTATCGTGGTTCGAAATTAAACAATTTTTAAGAGTTAAAACTATTTTAACTTTGTTGTTGTTTAAGAGCGGTATGATAAACTATAATCCTAAAAATTGGCTGTCGTTCATTTTCTCTTTTCATAAAAGCGACACGGTGCGTATTATGTGGAAAGAACTTTTGTACATAGGAATATTGTCTATTCTGACCGCCTATATAGTCATCACGTTTTTTTCGGGCGCATCGTTTTTAAAAAATTTAACGGTGGTTTATTCTCTGTTAGGCTTTTTAATTTCATTGTTATTGGTTTTTAGAACCAATACAGCATATGACAGGTGGTGGGAAGGTAGAAAAGCCTGGGGGGCCTTGGTAAATGACACGCGCGCTTTAAGCACAAAATTAAGTGCCTTGCCAATCCAAGAACCACAAAAAAAATTATTTAAGGATTTAATTGTATTATATGTTTTTGCTGTAAAAAACCACTTGCGTCAGCGCTTGTTAGAAAACGACGACCTGATTGCTCCTGATTTAAAAAAAATAAATCTAGAGGGCCATCAGCCTGTAGCTATTCAAAAGCTTATTCGTCTTGAAATTCAAAAATTACTCAACGAAAAATTAATAAGCCCTGAAATATGGCTTTCATTGCAAAATGATGTTGACTCGCTTCTAGACTCTTTGGGCGTGTGTGAGCGCATTCAAAAAACACCTATTCCTTTTTCTTACAGTTTATTCATTAAAAAATTTATTTTCATTTATGTTGTTACAATGCCTCTTGCTTTTGTTCCTCTTTTTGGGTACTTATCGGCATTTATTTCAACTTTTGTTTTTTATGCTTTAGTTAGCATGGAAATTCTTGCTGAAGAAATAGAAGATCCTTTTGGAGAAGATGATAACGATCTGCCTGTTGACCAAATATGCCAAAACATCCATAATGTTTGCCAACAGATTTTTAATATATAAAAAAAGCGCCTCGCCGGCGCTTTCAGAAAAGTAATTTGTCTCTTTATTTGGTCTCTTTGTCGAAAATTCGTTTCGGTCGTAATTGTTCGAAAAGCCCTTTTGTTAACCAATAGGGTAAAATAAAGCCCAATAAAAAGAATAACATCCAAAATGCCATTCCCCCTATCAAAAGAAACGTTACAATACCGAAAGTGCTCATCTTCTATTATTTTTGCATTAATAAACGCGTCAAAATTACATAAATAAATTCATAAAGACTAAAAAATGGAATTCCGCATAGAAAAAGATACAATGGGGGAGGTTCGGGTTCCTTCTCATCGTTATTGGGGGGCGCAAACAGAGCGCTCAAGAAACAATTTTAAAATTGGCCCTGAGGGGTCTATGCCCCTAGAAATTATTCACTCTTTTGCAGTGCTAAAAAAAGCGGCGGCGCAGGCCAATTATGAGTTAGGTGTGCTAACCGAAGAAAAACAAAATCTTATTTCTAAGGTTTGTGATGAAATATTATTAGGTCAACACGATGAAGAATTTCCTTTAGTTATTTGGCAAACAGGTTCTGGAACACAGTCTAACATGAATTGTAATGAGGTAATAGCAAATAGAGCCCATGTATTAAATGGCGGTAGTTTGACTGATAATCAAAAAATTTTAAGCCCAAATGATGATGTCAATAAATCACAATCCTCAAATGATACCTATCCAACAGCTATGCATATAGCGGTATATAAAATGGTTGTTGAGAAAACCATCGTGGGTATTAAACAACTAAGGGACTCACTCCATAAAAAAGCCGTACAATTTAGCGCTGTTGTTAAAACTGGGCGCACACATTTTATGGACGCCACCCCGCTAACTATGGGCCAAGAGTTTAGTGGGTATGTTGCCCAACTTGATAAATCAATTTTATGTATTGAAAACGCATTGATTGGAGTAAGCGAATTAGCTTTAGGGGGTACTGCTGTGGGCACTGGGTTAAACACACCAAGGGGTTATGATGTGTTGGTTGCTAAAAAAATTGCTTCTATAACAGGGTTTCCGTTTGTAACGGCAAAAAATAAATTCGAGGCATTGGCTGCACATGATGCGCTTGTTGAGATGTCTGGTGCCTTAAAACGGTCGGCTGTTGCTTTGATGAAAATTGCTAACGATATACGTATGTTATCATCTGGCCCGCGCTGCGGAATAGGTGAGATAATCATCCCAGATAACGAGCCCGGATCATCAATAATGCCAGGAAAGGTAAACCCAACCCAGCCTGAAGCGCTCACAATGGTTTGTGCCCAGGTTATGGGTAATGATGTTGCTGTTGGGGTCGCGGGGTCTAATGGGCATTTTGAATTAAATGTTTTTAAACCTGTTATTGCTGCTAACGTTTTGCAGTCAGCTAGATTGTTGGGTGATGCGTGTGTTTCTTTTTCTGAAAATTGCGTGGTGGGAATTGAGGCAAACCACGATGTCGTTAAACAACATCTCGACAATTCATTGATGCTTGTTACTGCGCTCAATACTAAAATAGGGTATTACAAAGCTGCTGAAATTGCAAAACACGCACATAAAAACAACATTACTCTTAAAGAGGCAGCTGTTGGCCTAGGCCATGTAAGCCCAGAGGAATATGACCAAATAGTTGACCCCACTAAAATGATTGGTTCAATGGACTAATTTGCTTGATTTTTAGCCTTTTGATGACCCGCTGAAATCAGATTATTGATTATTTTTGCACAAAAAAAATTAGATGTCAAAAATTAAAGTAGCCAATCCGGTAGTAGAGTTAGACGGGGACGAAATGACGAGAATTATTTGGAAATTCATCAAAGACAAACTCATTCTTCCTTATTTAGAGGTCGATATCAAATATTATGATTTGGGTATTGAGATGAGAGACCAAACAAATGATCAAATTACCGTTGAAGCCGCAGAAGCTATAAAAAAATACAAGGTTGGTATAAAGTGCGCTACGATTACACCTGATGAAGCGCGTGTCGAAGAGTTTAATTTGAAGTCTATGTGGAAGTCTCCCAACGGAACCATCCGCAATATTCTCGATGGAACGGTATTTCGCGAACCCATCGTAATGCAAAATGTGCCACGCCTTGTCACCAATTGGTCTGCGCCAATTATTGTAGGGCGTCACGCTTTTGGTGATCAATACCGCGCCACAGATGCAGTATTTAAAGGTAAAGGAAAGCTCACTATGACTTTTACCCCTGAAGACGGTGGCCAGGTCCAAACCTTTGACGTGTATAACTTCAACGGGGACGGTGTTGGTATGACAATGTATAACACTGACGCCTCAATTGCTGGCTTTGCAAGGAGCTGTTTCAATATGGCGCTTACCAAAAAATGGCCTTTATATTTATCTACCAAAAACACTATTCTCAAGAAATACGACGGGCGTTTTAAAGTTATATTCGAAGAAATTTATCAAAATGAATTTAAATCACAATTCGAAGCCAGTGGTATTGTCTATGAACATCGGCTAATAGATGACATGGTGGCCTCGGCATTAAAGTGGAATGGTAATTTTGTTTGGGCTTGTAAGAACTATGACGGCGACGTACAGTCCGACACCGTTGCTCAAGGTTTTGGTTCCTTGGGCCTAATGACCTCTGTGCTCATTACACCTGATGGTCAAATTATGGAATCAGAGGCCGCTCATGGTACGGTTACGCGCCATTATCGCGATCATCAAGCGGGCAAAAAAACATCCACAAACCCAATTGCATCGATTTTTGCTTGGACCCGCGGACTCGCCTTTCGGGGAAAGCTCGATAATAATCCTGAGCTTATTCGCTTTTGTGAAACACTAGAAAAAGTCTGTATTGAAACTGTTGAGGGGGGCATCATGACCAAAGACCTCGCTGTTTGTATTCATGGAAACAAAGTAAATCATGGAGAACATTTTGTTTATACCGAAGAATTCCTGGATGCCCTCGATCGAGGTTTACAAGAAAAAATGAATTAATTTAGGGGCTAAGGCCCCTTTTTTATGCGTTTATTTTTTCTTTTATTCACGCTTCCCTTAATGACATATGGTCAGTGTATTGAAAACGATTGGCTTGGGACTTACGATGGTGTGATGGAAATCTATGGAAGAAGCGGGTTGCAACAAAACGTTGGTGTTCGTTTTGATTTAAAACCTTTAGACGAGCCTTTTTCTTGGTCTTATACCATGAATTATATAAATCAAAAAAATGATGAGATTATTAGTACTAAAGCATATAAAATCGTTTATAGAGAAGAAAGTAATACTTGTTGGATGGATGAGGGTGATGGCCTGCTCATCGAGATGAATTTGCTTGGAAACTGTTTTTATGATCATTTTCAATTAAATGATATGTTCTATAACTCTTCTTTGTGTAAAGAGGGTAATGACCTTCTTTTTTGTATAACCGGGGGGAAGAAAAAACCAACCTATTCAAGCCCCCATATTGTGGAAGCGGGAGGGGTTGTTGAAACGATGAGAATAGATTTTCTCCAGCGTGTTAAACTTAAGTTGCGGCAATGAAAACCCTTGTTGTTTTTATTGGTTTTTTTGTTATTGCCTCCTGTAAAACGATTCAGACATACCCACCCCCGCCAGAATTTCGCTTGGTTGAAGATTTAAGTTCATCCGAGCCATCTTTTCTCAACATTCAAACCCAAGTCTCACTTAAGCCCTATTTAGATGAAGCTGAGAAATCATTAGAATATAAATTCTGGGGTAGCGAAAAGACCTGTCAAGGGGTTAGCTACAATTATGGTTTTGAGCGCTCACCAATCGATTTTAAACTGTCTGATGATGAAGTCAGTTATACGATCGATGGGAAATTTAATTTGTACTTATCCTATTGCCCGGGCTGTCATGAATTATTTGGGGACGAACAATGCATAATACCGCGAATTACAGCTTCTTGTGGGGTGAATGAGCCCAAGCGAAAAGTGCAATTGAGTTATACAAGCAAGGTTGCCATTAACAGAAGTTTTAGTCTTCAATCTCAAACAAAACTAAACTATTTTAAAATTATTGATCCTTGTCAAATAACGGTTTTTAAATATGACGCTACCCCCACTATTGAAAAAGAAGTTAAAACCGTGCTCAAACAATTTGAAAAGGATATCGACAAAGAATTGTCTTCGGCACCTATTAACGCAACCCTAAAAGATGTTTGGCTGTCATTACAAGAGCCTATTTCGTTGGCTCCATATGGATATTTCTATTTAAGACCCAACGCATTAAGTGTTTTTGACTTGAAATTAATTGACAAAGGGAAAAAGGCTGTTTTTCAAACTCAAGTTACGGCTCAACCCATATTTTCTACTAATAATTTAGCATTAAATACATTAAGTTTGCCCGAAAACGTTAAGCCAATTGATTCACAAAATTCAAGTGTTATTAATTTAAAAACTGTTGCCTCCTATGATTCTATAAACCAATTTCTTTTACGGGATTTTGATACGCAGCAAATTCAAATTTCATCGAGAAGGTTTATCAGTATTGATAGGGTTTCCTTATTGGGCCCACAACAAGAAAAATTGCTTATTGAAGTGGTTTTTTCTGGAACAAAAAGCGGAATATTATATTTGTTAGTTAACCCATATGTTGATGAACAACAACACCTCAAAATTAAAGATTTAGAATATGAGTTATTTACTAAAAGTGTGTTGCTTAAGTCTGCAAAATGGATTCTAGATGAAAAAATTAAAGAAAAAATTCAATCGGGTGTAGCTGTTGATTTGAACCCTTATTTGCTCGAAACAAAAGAGGCTATTTATCAGCAAATTAATAGTGAGGTTTCGCCTGGTGCGCACTTAGAAGGACATATAAACGAATTAAATATTCAACATCTTACAATAGCTTCTGGGAGCCTCGTTGTGGGTCTCCAGCTTAAAGGTGTGATGAAACTAAATATAGAATGACTCGTATAAATAAGAGGTGAAATTTATACTTTTTTTACTCTTTTGTTGTCCGTCTTTTTTTGCACAACAAGATTCCTACAACACATGCAAAGGAGCAATAAACGCTCCTGTTGAAAGTTCTTTTTCATTGCCTTTTTTAGCAAAAAAAACGAGTAATGATATTTGGGTGTTTTTTAATGCTCCCCACGATGGTTGGTTAAACTTAATGTTAACTTGTGAGAATTTGGGCCCAACAGAAATAACGGCCTTGTATTATATTTCCGAAAATGGTGTTTGTGATACTAATATGGTGGAGAGTGGCGCTGCATTTTCAATGTTAAAAAATAAAAATCTAGATTTTCAATTAACTCAAAACCAAACCCTGATCATTCACTTAATTGCCCCAAAAAAATTTAAAGAAGCCGTGATTTTTAAAAGTGGTTTTACTAAAATAAATCAAAAAGAAACGCTAGTAGATTTAAAATACAGCAACGAAGTGCCGGCATACACTTTATATATTAGAGATAAAACATCTAATGAACCTGTTGTAGGAAAAGTTTATTTACAAGGTTCCAATGATATTGCTGGTACTTATTTCGCTTCGCATTTGCAAATCAACATTAATCAGAAAATAAGAAAAGGAAGTGTTAAAATTGAAGCGCCTGGGTATTTTCCATTAGAAATTTCTGAGCAAGGCATCCCTATAAACGAAAATTTTATTGACACTTTTTATTTACAAAAGTTTGAGGTTGGCACACTTAGTAAATTAGAAAAAGTATATTTTAACGCTGGTTTAGCGCAAATTACTGAAGACTCTTACCCACAGTTGAATCGATTAAGAGATTTGTTGGTGCTCAATCCAAATATTGCTATTGAAATTCATGGTCACGTTAACCTTGATGAAAACAGCGATAAAAAAGCGCAAAAATTATCTAAACAGCGCGCCTTAATGGTGAAGAATTATTTAATTAAAAGTGGTGTTGACGCCAAAAGACTAATCGCATTGGGGTTTGGTGGTACAAAACCTATCTATGCGCAACCTCAAAATGAAAGCCAAAAAGAAGCCAATAGACGTGTTGAGATTCTAATAAGGAATTATTGACATGAAATTTTCGCAACACGGTTTGCGTGTCTTCCGCCCTCAAAGTTTGTTTCTAAAAAAATCTTAACTATAACCTTTGCTTTTTCATCAGAAATGAAGCGAGCGGGCAGTGCTACAATATTTGCATCATTATGTTGTCTTGCCAGTTGAGCAATTTCTTCATCCCAACAAAGTGCACAGCGAATAGCAGCGTGTTTGTTGGCGGTCATACTTATTCCATTACCTGAACCACAGAGCAGTATACCTAAACTTTGAGGGTGTGCACTAATGTGTTTTGCAACTGGGTGGGCAAAATCGGGGTAATCAATACTGTCTTGAGAAAAACAACCGTAATCTTTTACTTCATGGCCTAAAGATCTTAAATAAACCATAAGAGTTTCTTTCATTGTGTAACCAGCGTGATCACTACCTATTGGAATGAGCATTTTCTTTAAAATTTAATCTGTTTTTATCTATTTATTTATAAACAAAGTTAAAATAATCGAGGGTACAACTCAATAAATACATTGAGCTTTTAAACACAAGGGGTTCTTTTTTAGTGAAAATCTTGTTTATAATAATTAATAATATAATTTGCATAAATCTTCAAAAATGTGAAAGCAAAAGAAGATTGTATAAACAAAATATTGTTTGTGAGATTTATACAGTTATTTTCAACTGTATTTTTAACTTATTTATGAATTTTAAATATTCTTTTAATAAACAATTTATAAATGTATTTTATTGTTTATAACACCATAAACAATTGATTATTAATTATTTATTATGTTTTTATAGTCAATAACTTGTTCATTAAGTAAAGGTGTTTTTTCATAAAAATTTTTAAACTTCTTTTTATTCACATTTCAACATCCTTAATAACAATAATAATTTTCTTTTTTTATTTAAAAATCTATTTTATTAATTATTAAGCTTGGGCTTATTGGAACTATTTTTGTAAGTCCAAAATGAAATATTAGATTTATTCTATGAACAGTGCTTATTCACTTCTTATTGATCAAATAGATGCGTTTATACGAAAGTATTATCTAAATCAAATTTTAAAGGGTGTAATCTTATTTAGTACATTCTTTTTACTGGCGTTTTTAGTTACTACTACACTTGCTTTTATTTGGTTATTTCCAATTTGGGTAAGAGCAATTTTATTTTTTGGTTTTATCGTTTTACAAAGCGCATTATTCATTCATTATATTGGTTTTCCTTTAAGCAAATTATGGTCATTTGGTAAGCGAATTTCACATCTTCAAGCCGCAGAAATTATTGGTTCTTTTTTTCCTGATATCTCAGATAAACTCAAAAATACACTCCAATTACATAATGCTTTAAATACAAATGAAGGATCTATAGAATTACTTAAAGCAAGTATTGAACAAAGATCAAAAAAGCTTAGTGTAATATCTTTTTCAGATGTTATTGAGTATAAAAATCAAAAAAATCGCTTAAAATTTCTATTACCTCTTTTAGTTGGAGTGATTGGTATCGGTTTTTGGATGCCACAAATATTCACACAAGGATCTAAAAGAATTATTAATTACAGTACAGAATATAAAGCACCCAATCCGTATTTATTTTCTTTTATAAATTTTAAACAACGCATGGATGAAGGGGATATTCCAGAAATTAATGTACAAGTAAAACCAGCCCCAGGCTTTAATTCTTTACCAAAACAATTATATATAGTTTGTGATCAAGGAAAATTCCTTATGAAACAAAAGAAAAGGAATCTTTTTGTATTTGAGTTATCCCCTCTTCAAAAGAACACTTCGTTTTATATTACAACAAATGAATTTAATAGTGCAAACAAATGGATATATGTTAATGCTAAATCTGTTTTAGGCACTTTAAAAGCCCACTGTTATTTTCCAAAATACTTAAATAAAACAGATTGTGTAATTGAAAATACAAACGACTTGAATATTCCTGAAGGTACGGTTGTAAAATGGGAATTGGCTACAAAAAACACAAAAAAATTAACCGTTTTAGTAAATGACACAAGAATAAATTTAAATCCAAAGTATAGTCAGTTTAAAAGAGAATATAAATCGAGTGTCGATCAAAAAATAATTTTAACCAATTCCCAAACCAATAAAAATGATACTATAAGTTCTCAAATTAATGTAATTAAAGACGCATACCCACTAATAGAAATTCAAGAAGAAAAGGATTCAATTTTTGAAGCAAGAAGATATTTTACAGGACAGATTACTGATGATTATGGTTTAAGTGAGTTAAAATTTTATTACACAATTGAACAAATTAATGGTCAAAAGAAAACACAGCAATTTAACGTTGACAAAGTATCTGGAACACAACAAAAATTTGATTTTGCGGTGGATTTTAGTCGTGAGCAACTCCATTTAAACGATGTTATAACCTATTACTTTGTGGTTTACGATAATGATGGTATAAACGGACATAAAGCCACTAAAAGCTTGATAAGCACTTATGAGCTACCTGGTATTGAAGAATTAAACGACAAAAGAAAAGAGGAACAAACAGCGCAAATTAATGTCTTAGAAGATGTTTTTGATAAAATGCAACAATTCAACAAAGATGTTCAACAACTTAAAAAAGAAACGCTTCAATCTAAAACTTCCAATTGGAATAAAATAAATAAAGCAGAACAATTGCAACAACAACAAGAGCAGTTACAACAACAAATACAAGAAAGTTTAGACCAACTCAAACAAAGCACTCATGAAAAAAATCAACTATCACCTATAGATAAAGAATTACTCGAAAAACAGTCCTTATTAGAAGAATTACTTAAAGAAGTGATGGATGATGAGTTAAAATCTTTATTAGAACAACTCGAAGAACTACTTAAAGAACAAAACAAAGATGCGCTTAATGATAATCTAAATGATGTAGAACAATCTGTTGAAGACATGAGTAAGCAACTCGATAGAAGTTTAGAGTTATTAAAGAAAATGCAGGTCAATGAACGAATTGATGATTTAGAAAAAGAATTAAACGAGCTGGCTAAAGAACAAGAAGATTTAAACAATGAATTAGAAACACTTTCAAAAGATGAGTTGCTTAAAAAGCAAAAAGAACTCAATAATAAATTTGACGAAATAAAAAAAGAACTAAACGAGCTTCAAGAACTGAATAAAGCACTAATGCAACCACTAGATTTAGAAGGTTTAGATGATGTACAAGAGCAAATATCTGAGGATTTGAAAAACGCCCAACAAGAGATAGAGGATGGTAAAAACAAAAAAGCGGGTGAAAATCAAAAATCAGCAGCTTCTAAAATGAAATCTTTAGCTGCGCTGATGAACGCTAAGCAAAATCAGTCTAATAAAAAACAAGAAGAAGAAGACATGGAAAGTTTGAGGCTTATTTTGGAGGGTTTAATAAGTTTAAGTTTAGAACAAGAAAAAAATCAAAAACACTTTGTTAAAATAAACACAAAGGATCCGGTTTATAGAAAATTAGGGAGGCAGCAACAGCGTATCATTGATGATACTAAAATAATCAAAGATAGTCTTTATGCCCTAGCAAAGCGCCAACCCAAGATTTCCACTTTTATAGATACGGAACTTGCAAGTATTGATGCCCATCAAAAATTAGCTATTGAAGCCATTGATGATCATCAAAAGAAAGAGTTAGAAAAACACCAACAAAAAGCAATGACCTCATATAATAATCTTGCGTTATTACTCAACGAGGTGCTGCAGTCTATGCAACAACAAATGAACGCACAAATGCAAGGTAATGGGAGTTGTGAAAACCCAGGAAAAGGGCGGCCAAAATCTGGTCAATCTATGTCTTCTGGAGACATGAAAGAGCTGTTAAAAAAACAGCTCGAACAAATGCAGAAGGGGGCCAATCCCGGTCAGAAAAACCCTGGAGATAAGCCCGGTACAAAACCCTCTGAACAAGGAAAACCAGGTCAAGGCTTGCCTGGTTTAGGAAGTAAGGAGCTTGCCCGCATGGCAGCCGAGCAATCAGCAATAAGACAACGCATCGAACAGTTAAAACAAGAGCTCAATAAGGATGGAAGCGGACAAGGTAATCAGCTAAATCCCTTATTAAAAGAATTGGAACAACAACAAAAAGAGTTGTTAATGAAACGAATAAACCCACAAACCATCCAACGGCAAAAAGAGATTCTTACACGTCTTTTAGAAAGCGAAAAAGCCATGATGCAAAGGGGTTATGAAGAGCAGCGAGAATCAAATACAGCAAAAGACCCTCAAAAAGGTAACCAAATTAGATTTGAGGCGTATAAAAAGTTGAAATGGAATGAAATTGAAAAGATAAAAGCAATTGACCCCGCTTTGCAACTATATTACAAGCAGCGATCAGATAGCTATCTCAATCAATAAGTTTCGTATATTTTGAATATGAAAGAGGGTTTTAAAGTTGTTAAAGAACTTAGTTTAGAGTCTGATTATCAGTCACTTATAGATGTAGAAAATTTAGTTGGTTCTGTATGTGATGATTTTGGAATTCAGACAGACGCTTTTGGAAATGTTTTAATTGCTGTTTCTGAAGCGGTAAATAACGCCATTCAACACGGCAATAAGGAAAAGCAATCCGCCCGAGTTTACTTACAAGTTGGCACCTCCACAGACCGTTTTTATATTCAAGTAAAAGATGAAGGGCCTGGCTTTTCGCATCAAGACCTTCCCGATCCAACTGCGCCTGAGAACCTGTTAAAAGATAGCGGTAGAGGGGTTTATTTAATGAAAAATCTGGCAGATGAAGTGGAATTTTTGCAAGCTGGAAACACGGTAAATTTATATTTCCATAAATGATTTCAATTATTTGTATTGAACAAAGTTTACCCAAATTTTTTAGAAAGAACAATTTAAAAAAGTTTTCGAGTGCAATTGTAAAAGAAGAATTAAAGGAGCTCGGTGACCTTAGTTTTGTCTTTGCAAGCGACAATTATTTACTAGATTTAAATAAGCAGTTTTTAGAGCACGATTATTATACCGATGTAATCACTTTTGATTACTCTATCAAAGGCACTATAAGTGGAGACGTTGTTATTTCTTTAGATAGAGTTAAGGACAATGCAGACCGACTCGGAGCACCCTTAAAACAAGAGCTGCATCGCGTTTGTTTTCATGGTTTATTGCATCTTTGTGGATATAAAGATAAAAGCCAAAAAGACATTAAAACAATGCGGGCTAAAGAAGATTATTATTTAAATAAATTTGTTTCACGTGAAACAAACGAGGATAACTAACACTTGTTTCACGTGGAACACACCATAAAATGTTAGCACATTACGATGTAATAGTTGTTGGGGCTGGCCACGCGGGATGTGAGGCAGCAAATGCCGCAGCCAAAATGGGCAGCAAGGTTTTGTTGGTAACAATGAACATGAACACCATCGCCCAAATGAGCTGCAATCCGGCAATGGGTGGTGTGGCAAAAGGTCAAATAATTCGTGAAATTGATGCGCTTGGTGGCGGCTCGGGAATTGTAAGCGACAAGAGTGCAATACAATTTAGAATGCTCAATAGATCAAAAGGGCCAGCAATGTGGTCTCCACGAACACAGAATGACCGCGCTCTGTTCTCCATGGAGTGGCGCTATTTATTAGAGCAAAATCCAAACGTGGATTTCTGGCAAGACATGTGTGTGGGAGTTATAGTTGAAAAAAACAAAGTAATAGGTGTACAACTCGCCATGGGAACCAAAGTGTTTGGCTCAAGTGTTGTATTAACAAACGGAACTTTTTTAAACGGACTTATTCATTTAGGGGAAAAACAGTTTGGCGGTGGAAGGGCAGGAGAAAAAGCGGCCACAGGATTAACCGAAAGCTTAGTTATGTTGGGTTTTGAATCTGGGCGAATGAAAACAGGAACCCCGCCAAGGGTTGACGGTAGAAGTCTAGATTATTCAAAGATGGAGGAACAACACGGTGATGAAAACCCATCGAAATTCAGTTTTTCTAATACACAACCATTACAAAAACAACTTTCTTGCCACATCACATATACCAATGAGCGCACACACGATTTGTTGCGCACTGGTTTTGATAGGTCTCCAATGTTCAATGGAGCTATAAAGAGTAGCGGCCCAAGATATTGTCCAAGCATTGAGGATAAAATTTCTCGTTTTGTGGATCGTGAGCGACACCAAATCTTTGTTGAGCCCGAAGGGTGGAATACCGTTGAAATTTATGTAAATGGGTTCAGCACCTCTCTTCCTGAAGAAGTGCAATTTGATGCATTAAAAAGTATTATTGGCTTTGAAAACGCTAAAATGTTTCGGCCAGGATACGCCATAGAGTATGATTATTTTCCCCCAACACAACTTAAACACACCCTTGAAACAAAACCAATAGAAAACTTGTTTTTTGCAGGACAAATAAACGGAACCACCGGATACGAGGAGGCGGCAAGCCAGGGTTTAATGGCGGGAATTAATGCGCATTTAAAAACACATGAAAAAGAACCCTTTGTTTTATCGCGAAGCGAAGCATACATAGGTGTGTTGATAGATGATTTAATAACTAAAGGGACTAACGAGCCTTACAGAATGTTTACTAGCCGTGCCGAATTTAGAATTCTTTTACGTCAAGACAATGCGGACGAAAGACTTTCTTATTTAGGGCATAGACTTGGTTTAGTTAGTGATGAGCTAATGCAGAAAGTTATAAATAAACAAAGTTTAACAAATGAATTAATACAAGCTTTACGTCAAATAGGTGTTAGCCCCAATGAGGCAAACCCAATTTTAGTAAATAAAAATTCCTCTCCAATAAATCAACAAATCAAAGCAAGTTCTATTTTAACCAGACCACACATAACACTTGAAGACATAAAACAAATGAGTGATCAGGTGGTAAATTGTGTTGAGAAAATTGAGAAAACGGACCCGTTAGCAGTAGAGCAGGCCGAAATTCTTTTAAAATATGAGGGATACATAGAAAGAGAACAGGAACAGGCAGAAAAACACCATCGATTAGAGTCTTTGTTGTTACCGGCTAAATTAGATTATAAAAAAATTAAAAACCTTAGTATTGAGGCTAAAGAAAAGCTGAATCAAATTCAACCCAAAACACTTGGGCAGGCAGCACGGGTTTCCGGCGTTTCACCAAGTGATATTTCAGTGCTTTTAGTTCATTTAGGACGGTAATATCGATTTTAAAGACCCCTAAGAGCGTTTTTAAGCGCCCAACACCCAATCACAAACAACACAAAGAGATGTGCGCTTAAAAAAGACTAAAAAACAGGGTTTTTTATTCTTTTTTTGACTTTTCAAATTTTGTAAATTTATAGCATGCAGAATCGCTTGGTTATTTTTCTCGATAGTGTACATCCAATTTTAGAGGAAAGGCTCACACAAAGCGGCTTGGTTTGTTTGAAAGACTATGATTCCTCTTTGGATGATCTTGACAAGAAACTTTCAAATGCCTATGGTATTGTAATAAGGTCTCGTTTTACAATTAATTTAGACTTTTTAAAGCGCTGCCCCAATCTTAGATTTATTGCAAGGTCCGGCTCCGGGCTTGAAAATATTGACACTATTGTTTGCGAACAACGGGGTATTAAAATTTACAACTCACCGGAGGGAAATAGAAACGCCGTGGCCGAACACGCGCTATCAATGCTTTTGAATTTGATGAATAATATAAATAAAGCCGACAGAGAAATTCGGGGTGGGGTGTGGAACAGAGAAAGTAATAGGGGTGAAGAATTAGATGGAAAAACAGTAGGAATAATTGGCTATGGCAACAACGGCTCAGCCTTTGCAAAAAAACTTAGAGGATTTGAAATAAAGTTACTTGCTTATGACAAGTATAAAACAGGTTTTGGAGATCATTTTGTTCAAGAATGTACTTTAGAAGCCATCCAACAACAAGCCGATGTTTTAAGTTTTCACATTCCTCAAAACGAAGAGACACAGTACTTTTTTAATCAAGACTTTTTAGAAAAGATGCAAAAACCCTTTTACTTATTGAATCTCTCTCGTGGCAAAGTGGTTCAAACTCATGCCGTAGTAAAAGGCTTGGAAACAAAAAAAATTAAAGGGGCCGGGCTAGATGTTTTGGAATATGAACAAAAAAGTTTTGAAGCCTTTTTTAATCAAGCCCTTCCAGATACCTTAACATTTTTATTGGGCCAACAAAATGTTTGTCTAACCCCACATGTGGGTGGTTGGACGACTGAAAGTTACGAGCAATTAAGCAGTGTTTTGGCAGATAAAATTTTATCTGATTATTTGGATTAATCCTCACCCCAATTATCCATGAATCGATCCAAATTTCTTCGGTCTTTTTTGGATGGTTTTCCATCTGTTTGATGGTAGGCTTTTTGGGCGCTTTGGTATTGTCTGAGTTTTTCTACCTCTTCTTCTGGAGTAATATCCAAGATGTAATCTTTTACTAATGTGGCGCCAACACGCCTTTCTAGCAAAGCCAAGATTTTGTATTGGAATTTTGCATTGTGACGAACAATGGTGATGATTTGTTCTGTTTTAATTTCACGAGCTGGTTTTATATTTTCACCATTTAACAACACATGACCCTTAACCACCATTTGTGTTGCAGCAGAGCGTGTTTTACTCAATCTAACTGACCACAGAAATTTATCCAATCGGATTTTCATCTCGAATTTTTTTTGGTAGGCCAGCATAAACCAATTGATACGAATGGTCAATTAGCTCTTTAATCAAAATGTTATTGACACCTGAATGAAGAGAAACTGTATTCCAGTGTTTGTGATTCATGTGAAAGCCGGGTTTTATACCACGATGCGATTCGCGCAGTATAAGCGCCCTTTCAGGGTCACATTTCAAATTTAATCCGCTGGGATTTTCTACATCAATTAGGGCAAACATTTTGCCAAAAACCTTGAAAACCAGAGTTTTATCATCAAAAGGAAAGTGTTCTGTAACCCCAGGCTTATTAACGCAAAAGAGATAAATCTCCTCTAGGCTCATTGCTTATGCAATAGCAGGATTATACTTGCCGAGCGCCTTTAGCATTTTAGTATGCTCACCCAAGGCCTTTATAAAGGTTTTATATGAATGGTAAGGAAGCATATATTCTTTAGCGGTTTGCTCGACAATTTTAGAAATCTTTTTATAATGAATATGACAAATTGAGGGAAACAGGTGGTGTTCAACTTGAAAATTTAAGCCCCCAACGAACCAAGAAAAAAGTTTGGATTTTGGAGCAAAATTCGCTGTGTTGTAAAGTTGACTAACAGCCCAGTCGGCCTCGACAACCCCCGAATCGTTTGGAACCGGATAGGTTGAAACAGGAACAACGTGTGCAGGCTGAAAAATAACGGCAAGCACCAAACCACAAATAAATTGCATTATTAAAAAGCCAACAATACTTATTTGCCATACGCTACCACCAAAATATAAAGGACAAAAAAGAAATAAAAAGGTGTAAAATAACTTGAGCAATATAATCCTAAACAAGTGTTGTTTGAAAGAAATCCCCAAAGCGCCAATAAGCCCCTTTTTCTTGTAGCGAAAAGCCTGCTGATAATCTTTACTTATAAACCAAAACAAGGTCATTAGCCCATAAAAAAACCAGGCATATAGGTGTTGGAATTTATGAATTGACCTGTATTTGGAGTGTGGAGAAAAGCGCAAGACCGGCAGGGGTGGATCAATGTCTTCGTCGTGATCAGCAACATTTGTAAAAGTGTGGTGCAACACATTGTGTTGAACACGCCAATTTCTTGCGCTTCCACCAAGAAGAATGATAACATTACCGATTAAGGTGTTTACCCATTGTTTTCGAGAATATGCGCCGTGGTTTGCATCGTGCATTATGGACAATCCAACTCCCGCCATTCCAAAACCCATGATCGCCCAAAGACTTAAATAAAAATAAGTTGGTAAATCTGTTAAATACAAAAAAGCGTATGGCGTCAAAAACAAACACATCAACACAATGGTTTTGATCACCATTGCCACATTCGCAGTTTTAGCAATATCATTTTCTTTAAAATATGCGTTTACCCGAGACTTAAGTGTTTTATAAAATTCTGTGTTATGATCTTTGGAAAACTGAATTGAGGAATAATTCATTTTGGGATTTTAAGTTGTAAAGGTAAGCAATATAAACACGCTTCCTCGTAAAAAAGCACAATATGACTAATTAAGCCCTTGCAAAGCACAAAGGTTTTTATATATACCACCCTGTAACATAAGCGCATCATGGGTGCCCTGCTCGACAATTTTACCCTTTGACAAAACAATAATTTGATCTGCATTTCGGACGGTTGAAAGCCTGTGGGCAATAACAAAGGACGTTCTTTGCTGCATTAAATTTTCAAGTGCTTGTTGAACTAATTTTTCAGAAGCCGTGTCAAGAGCAGAGGTGGCCTCGTCTAAAATTAAAATAGAGGGGTTTTTATATACTGCCCTTGCAATTGCAATGCGTTGTTTTTGACCCCCAGAAAGTTTATTTCCTCGCTCCCCTAAAACCGTGTCGTACCCATCATCAAGAGAACTAATAAATTCATGTGCGTTTGCAATTTTTGCCGCAGAAACAACCCTTTCTAAATCGAAGGACAAATCACCAAAAGCAATGTTTTGTGAAACGGATAAATTAAATAAAAAAGATTCTTGGCTTACAACCCCAATAATATTTCTCAACGAGCTTAGCTCAATTTCACGAATATCTATACCATCAATTTTAATACAACCTTTATTCACGTCATAGAAGCGTAGCAACAAATCCATCAATGTTGATTTACCGCTTCCAGACTCACCAACAATGGCCACAAGACTGCCCTTTGCAACCTCCCAATTAATTTGATCTAATACAACCTGGTCTTGATAAGCAAAGCCCACATTTTGAAAAGAAACGCCTTTTTCCAAGGAGAGAACAGGGGTGTTGTTGGGCGGGTTTATAATGGGGTCTGGGGTTTTAAGTAGGCTATTAATTCTGTCTTGGGAGGCCTGGGCCTTGTTCATATTGGCCATGTTGTTTGAAACACTTTGAATGGGTCTTAAAAATTGTGAAAAAACGATTATGTAAGTCAAAAACACCTCACCACTAAGACCAATTTCCTCTCCATTTAATATTAAGCGACCACCAAAATAAACCAACGCCAAGAGCACCATTGCCCCTAAAGTTTCATTTACAAGAGGAGAAAGGTCTCGTTTGCGAAACACACGGGTGGCCAACCTTTGGTGCTGATCGTTTTGTTTACGAAATTGCTGAACCACAAAACCAATAGCTTCAAAGGCTTTAATCACCCTCACACCACCAAGGTTTTCGTCCATTGAAGCATATAAAAAACCTAATTGCTCTTGTGTTTTTTTTGCAGTTCGCTTCAAACTTTTACCAATTCTTGAAATAACAAAAGCAGAAATAGGAATGAGCAATAAGGCAGTTAATGTAAGTTTGGGACTCATATATACAAGGGTAGCCAAGTTAATTAATATGGCCAGAGGCTCTCTAAAAATAAGTTCAAGCAAACTAACAACCGCAACCTCTATTTCATTAACATCACTATTCATTCTCGCCATTAGATCCCCCTTCTTTTCATTACTGTGATAGGATAAAGGAAGCTCTAGAGATTTTTTAAAAAGCGCCAATCGAATATCTCGTACAACAGTCATGCGCAACCTAGATTGTGTCCAGACGGCACCATAACGAAAAACATTTTTCAGAAAAAAAGCTATAAATACCGTTAAGCAAACAAAGAGCAAGGCTGATTTAGGGTCGGCTTTTACCAAGGTATACATATAATGGTTGTATGCATCTTGAACGTAATTTACTATACCGGTTAAGCCGCCTTCCCAGCGCGGCGCCCCAACAAAGGAAAGCTCACTAGGGTCTTTAAATATGAGCTGAAGCACAGGAATAAAAAGGATTAACGAGAGTAAATTAAATACTACAAAAAGCAAATTAAAAAGTATGGTTGCCCATGCCATGCCTTTGTATTTAAAAGTGTAGCGGTAAATTTCTTTGTAGTAAGACATTGACACAAATATACATTTTTGTTGGTATAAGCCCCCGCTCATCTACTATTCTTACCTTTGCAAAATGAGTTCTATTCGCCAACAAAAAATTGAGTCGGTAATTCAGGCCGAATTGGCCTTGTTTTTTCAGAGACAAGCAAGCGATATTTGTCTAGGGGCAATGGTGTCCGTTACGGTGGTGCGCATTACATCGGATCTCAGCCTTGCAAGAATTTATTTAAGCATTTTTGCTGGCCCAGACAAACAGACGGTATTGGATAATATTCATGCGAATCGCGGTAAAATTCGTAACGAAGTTGCTAAGAGGCTTAAAAACCTTAGAAAGATTCCAGAATTGGTTTTTTATATCGATGACTCCTTGGATTATGCCAACAAAATAGATGAACTTCTTAAAAAGTAAGCAATAAACACCCCGCTATACATAGCAAAAAAATATCTTTTCAATCGATCAAAAAGATCGATAGTTAGAATTATTTCACGTATTTCGGTTGTTGGCATAGGAATTTGCGTTGCGGCAATGTTGATTTTACTTTCTGCATTTAACGGCATTGAGCATATGGTTGCTAAACTTTACACCGCTTTTGATGCACCGATAACCATACAACATAAAGCCCGTAAAACCTTTTTATTAAATCAGTTAGATGACGCCGCTTTAAAAAAAATAAAAGGTGTAAAAGTGTTGAGCAAAGAGAGGGAAGAGTTGATTGTATTACGAAAAGATCAGCGCTGGATAAATGCAACACTACACGCTGTAGACCCTGTTTTTATTAAAGAAGCAAGAGTAAACCAACATCTAATCAATAATGTTGGTGCAGGAGCACTAAATGAGAAGGGGCGGGTTTTTTTGGGGTCAGATATTTTTTCCAAATTGAAATTAGGTTTAGGATCGGATAAAAACGATGTGTTAATATATGTGCCCAAACAAAATCTCAGCATGAGGTTAGGGGCTAACCCATTTAATACACAGCAGTTTGAGGTGGCAGGAGCATTAAATTATAATCAAGAATTAAACAGCACCGTAATGCTGTGCAATTTTGATGTGGCCTCAAGTCTTTTTGATCAAGAGGGGGCCTTATCTCGACTCAATATTTATCTTGAACCAAAAGCCGACCCAAGAATTGTTCAGCAAGAAATACAAGAATTAGTGGGCTCAGAATATAAAGTAAGGACGCAACACCAAAAAAATGAATTGATTTATAAAACAAGCAAATCAGAAAGATTAGTGGTTTTTATCATTTTAGTTTTTGTGTTTATGCTGGCCGCATTTAATTTAATAGCTGCCCTTACAATGTTAATTCACGAAAAAAAGGAGAATTTCCATATTTTAAAAGCAATGGGATTAAACGATAGAGGAAGGTTTATGGTGTTTTTTATTCAAGGCCAATTACTCACCTTATTCGGTGTAGTATTTGGGTTGTTTATAGGTTTTATCATTTGTTGGAGCCAGCAATTTTTAGGTTGGCTAATTGTGCCAGGCGCAAACGTGCCCTTTCCTATAGTTTTTGACCCAATGGATATTGTTGCCATAATTATATCATCGGTTTTCATCGGTTTAATTTTTACTTATTTCCCCACCCGATTCTTAATGAAAAAGACTAAGTAACCTATTGGTTAATTATATTTTATGAAAAGCAAAATCAAATAAATTTTGTATATTTGCACCCGAATTTAAAAGACGAAAAATGTCAGCAATCAAAGGAAGTGTTTCACAAGTAATCGGTCCGGTAGTAGACGTCCTATTTGATAGAGGCACGGAACTGCCTAATATTTACGATGCTTTAGAAGTGTTTAAGTCCGACGGAACACGAGTTGTTTTAGAGGTTCAAGCCCACGTAGGAGAAAACGCTGTTCGTGCTATCTCAATGGATTCGACCGATGGTTTTACTAGGGGTATGGAGGTTGTTTCAACCGGAATTCCAATTAAAGTACCAACTGGAGAGCGCATTAAAGGTCGCTTATTTAACGTGGTTGGTGAAGCCATAGACGGCATAAACACCATGGACAACAAAGAGGGATTGCCAATTCACCGCGAAGCGCCGAAATTTGACCAGCTTTCTACAGCAACCGAGATTCTTTTTACCGGTATTAAAGTTATTGACCTCATTGAGCCTTATGCTAAGGGTGGTAAAATTGGTTTGTTTGGTGGTGCGGGTGTAGGTAAAACAGTACTAATCCAAGAACTGATTAACAATATTGCAAAAGGACACGGCGGTCTTTCAGTTTTTGCTGGCGTAGGTGAGCGAACACGCGAGGGCAATGATTTGCTACGAGAAATGTTAGAATCAGGCATTATTAAATACGGTGACGAATTTACACATTCCATGGAGGAAGGCGGTTGGGATTTGTCTAAAGTAGACCTCGATCAAATGAAAGAGTCAAAAGCAACCTTTGTTTTCGGTCAAATGAATGAGCCTCCCGGGGCTCGTGCCCGAGTTGCTTTGTCAGGATTAACTATTGCTGAATATTTCCGCGATGGAGATGGTGAAGGACAAGGAAAAGACATTCTTTTCTTCGTGGATAACATATTCCGTTTTACACAAGCAGGATCAGAAGTTTCTGCGCTTTTAGGCCGAATGCCGTCTGCGGTTGGATACCAACCAACATTAGCAACAGAAATGGGTGCTATGCAAGAAAGAATTACTTCCACTAAAAATGGATCAATCACCTCGGTTCAAGCTGTTTATGTTCCTGCAGATGACCTTACCGACCCAGCACCGGCGAATACTTTTGCGCACTTAGACGCCACCACTGTATTGTCTCGTAAGATTGCAGAATTAGGTATTTACCCAGCGGTTGACCCCCTAGACTCTACCTCTCGTATTCTCACACCTGAGATTGTTGGAGAAGAGCATTATTCCTGCGCCCAACGTGTTAAAGTAACCTTACAGCGATACAAAGAATTACAAGATATTATTGCCATTTTAGGTATGGATGAACTTTCTGAAGAAGACAAAATGGTTGTCCATAGAGCAAGACGTGTTCAACGCTTTTTATCACAACCATTCCATGTTGCTGAGCAATTTACGGGAATCCCGGGTGTATTGGTTGATATTCAGGAGACAATCAAAGCGTTTAATGATATTTTAGATGGCAAGTACGACCAATATCCAGAGGCGGCCTTTAATCTAAAAGGAGGAATTGAGGATGTTGTTGCGGCCGGAGAAAAAATGTTAGCAGAAGCATAATCATGTTGTTGGAAATCATTACCCCAGAAATAAGTATTTTTAAAGGAGAAGTAAGCTGCGTAAGCCTTCCTGGTACAGATGGGTTTTTTCAGGTATTAAATAACCATGCGCCCATAATTTCTTCTTTAAAGGCAGGGGAAGTTCGTTTTGAGTCTGACTCAAGCATAGAATCCTCCGAACAAGTAACCGTTAATGGAAACACTGCTATTGTTCAGATAAAAGGAGGGGTCGCAGAACTTAATAATCAAAAATTAATCGTTTTAGCCGATTAAAATAAATTACAAATAATTTTTAAAGGGAGCGGTCTAACCAATCCCTTTTTTTATGAAGTTTTCCGCAAAAGATTCCGTATTTTCGCTAGATTAAATGAGCCTAATTTCACAACTTGATAAAGAAAATATTCCTCGCCACATTGCCTTTATAATGGACGGCAATGGTCGTTGGGCAAAAAGCAGGGGCCAACACCGCTTGTTTGGACATTCTTCTGGGGTTGAATCTGTAAAAGAAATAATTAAAACATCTCGTGAATTAGGTGTTGAATACCTTACAATGTATGCTTTTTCAACTGAAAATTGGTCCAGACCAACCGATGAAATAGAGGGTTTAATGAATTTATTGGTAGAGGCCATTTCAAATGAGGTGGATGAAATGGATGCTAAAAACGTTCGATTGCTAACCATTGGAAATATTAAAGGTTTACCAGGCAATTGTTATGATTCATTGTGCCAGGCAATGGAAAGAACAAAAAACAACACGGCTCTAACATTGGTTTTGGCCTTGAATTACTCAGCTAGGCAAGAAATATTAAACGCGTCTATGCAGGCCCACCAATTAATGCTGCAATCAAAAATTTCACCTGAAGAACTTACAGAAGAAATCTTTGCTTCATTGCTTCAAACCAAAGAAATTCCAGACCCGGAATTATTGATTCGAACAAGTGGAGAGTGCCGTATTAGTAACTTTTTGCTTTGGCAATTGTCTTACACAGAGTTGTTATTTACAGAAACGCATTGGCCAGACTTTCGACGAGAGGCGTTTATTGATGCAATTTGTAAATATCAAAAGCGAGAACGTCGTTTTGGCATGGTATCTGAACAAATAAAGAACACAAATGAATAAAGCTATTTTGCTATTTCTTTTAGGATTTGCCAGTGTAACATGGGCGCAAAACCCAACCAATCTGGGTGATTTTAATTTTGATTATGCGAATCCACAGACATTTGAAATTGGCCCTATAAGAGTGGTGGGCGCAGACAACTATGATCACCAAGCCATAAAGCTAATCGCCGGATTGCGCACAGGACAAAAAATAACCTTGCCTAGCCAACAAGTCAATAAAGCTATTGAGCAACTTTGGGCAGAGGGCTTGTTTTCGGACGTAGCTATTTATGCCGAAAAGGAAATAGGAGGCATCGTTTACATGGTAATTGAGTTGAGCCCAAGGCCCAAACTTTCGAAATTTAGATTTGAAGGCATTAATAAACGCGAGGCCGATAAATTAAGAGAGGAAATTAGCCTATATGCTGGAAAGACGATAACAGAGAATTTGGTTTTTGAAACTAAGAGTAAAATAAGAAGTTATTATCGGGAAAAGGGGTTTTACTATGCAAAGGCACAGATTGTTCGTCAGCGAGACACGTTGATCAATAATTCTGAAATCTTTGTAATTAAAATCGATAAAGGAATAAAAATTGGAATTAAAGAAATTGAATTTGTGGGCGTTACCGCTGTACCCATATGGAAGTTGCGAATGTCTATGAAAGACACAAAACAAAAGGGCCCGCAACGTATTTTTAAGCGCTCAAAATACACTGAAAGTAGTTACGCCACAGATAAAAAGGCGCTTTTGGCAAAATTTAATGCAGAAGGGCTTCGCGACGCCCTAATTACTAGCGATACTGTTTTCATGCTCGATGAAAAAAACATGAAAATACAGATTAATATTAGCGAGGGTGAAAAATATTATTTTGGCCAAATAGAATGGATAGGAAACGCGAAATATCGCTCCAGTTTTTTAGATACTGTTTTGGGTATAAAGCCGGGAGATTTATACAATCAAGACCTGTTCAATCAGCGGCTCTATGGAAATGGCGATGGCAGGGACATTTCCTCTCTTTATATGGATAGGGGCTATTTGTTTTTTCAAATCCAACCGGTAGAAACAGGTGTGGCAGATAACAGAATAAATCATCAAATCCGCATAATTGAAGGCAAGGAGGCCCACATAGGTACGATTAGTGTTAGAGGAAACACCAAAACCAATGACCACGTAATTTTAAGAGAAATACGTACCAAACCAGGAGATTTGTTCAACAAGGCAGACATCATGCGCACCCAAAGAGAGCTTGCACAACTTGGCTTTTTCGATGAACAAGGGTTTCAAGTAAACCCACAGCCAAACCCGGCTAACGGAACAGTAGATATAGAATACGTAGTTGTAGAAAAATCTAGTGACCAAATTGAACTTTCTGGTGGTTATGGTGGGGCAGGACCAAATACCTCTGGACGCGTAATTGGAACCTTAGGGCTTTCTTTTAATAACTTTTCCACAAAGAATTTTTTTAATAAAGACGCCTGGACACCACTTCCCGGTGGTGATGGGCAGCGATTAACTATAAGAGCACAATCTACCGGGCGTTATTATCAAGGATATAATTTTTCCTTTACCGAGCCTTGGTTAGGGGGCAAAAAGCCCAACTCACTGACCTTTTATATTACCAACTCTTCGATTTCTACAAATGGATTGCTTCGCACAAATGAAAACTACAACGGCATTTCTATATCTGGAACAGGGGTGGCTTTGGGAAGACGTAAAAAATGGCCAGATGATTATTTTGTGGCCAATTATGAATTGTCATATATGTATTACGATGTGCAGAAATATTCGTTTTTTCCGTTATTTCAGAATGGTTATGCAAACGACATTTCATTAAAATACACCTTACAACGCAGTTCTGTTAGCGCACCTATTTATCCGCAAAATGGATCCAATTTTACTTTCTCTGCAAAAGCAACGGCACCATATTCCTTATTTGAAAAAGATAAAGATTACGGATCTTTAAGCACACAAGAGCGCTACAAGTATTTAGAATACTATAAGTTGAAATTTACAGGAGAGTGGTTTACGCCATTGAGCGGGGATAAAAAACTGGTTTTGATGTCGCGCTTTGGTTTTGGATATATGGGCGCATACAATAAAGCAAAGGGAATTTCTCCTTTTGATCGATTTATTATGGGTGGCAGCGGGCTCACAGGAATGGGAGCCAACCAAATTGGCGGCAGAGAAATAATTGCATTGCGCGGCTATGAAGATCAAACTATTTCATCGCCAGGTGGAGACCCCATAGTTGCAAAATATACGCTAGAATTAAGATACCCTATTTCATTAAACCCGCAGGCAACCTTCTACGCATTGTCCTTCCTTGAGGCAGGAAACACTTATCCAAGCTTTGATAAATTTAACCCATTTAATGTAAAAAGGACAGCCGGGGTGGGTATTAGAGTCTTTTTGCCAATGTTTGGAATGCTAGGCTTAGACTATGGATTGGGTTTTGATCAATTAGACAGCTGGGCTTCAGGACATGGAAAAGGCTCAGATTTAGACATAAAAACAAAAGGATACTATCCAAAGCTAACCTTTACAATAGGCATGAACCTAGGAGAATTGTAGCATTGACAATAATTTGGTAAATTCGTCGTTTTAAGCAGGCAGATGAAATTTTTAAAGTATTTTTTATTAATTGTTTTGGTTTTTGGCATGCGTTTTGTCAAAGCCCAATCATATGCCTTCATTGACTCTGACTATATTTTGGAAAATGTACCCGAATACAATGAGGCAAAAGAACGCTTGGATAAAATGGCCGAGCGCTGGACCAAAGAAATAGAAGATCGTTACGCAACAATAAAAGACCTAAAAAACAATTTTGACAGAGAGGAAGTATTACTTCCAAAAGAAGAAAAAGAAAAAAGAAAACTAGAAATTGAAAAGTTAGAAATGGAAGCCATTGAATTGCAAACCAAACACTTTGGGGCCAATGGCGACTATTTTCAAAAAAGACAAGAATTAATTAAGCCTATCCAAGACCGTGTATTCACGGCAATGAAAAAGGTGGCGAAACGCGAAGGTTATGAATTTGTATTTGACAAGGCAAACCAGAGCAACTTATTATATGCAGAAAAAGAATTCGACATCTCAGAGGAAGTGCTCGAAGAAATGGGAATAACTAAATAAAAACAAAAAAATGAAAAATGTAATACTTAGTCTATTTGTTACTGTAAGTTTTGGGGTGTTTGCCCAAACTAAAATAGGCCATGTCGACTCCAAAAAACTGTTAGACACCCTCCCTTCTAGAAAGGAGGCAATAAAAAAACTAGACTCCATGCAAACATCAGGCATGCAAGAATTACAAATGATGGATGCCGAATTGCAAAAAGCATACAACGACTATGTAAATAATAAAATAAATAAGTCTCCGGCAGAATGCCAAATTATTGAAAACAAACTCATGCAAAAACAACAAATGTTGGAAGCATCCTCTGCTTCTTTTGAAGAGGGGATACAAATCATGAGTGAAGAATTGAACAAACCAATTTTGGAACGCATTCAAAAATCTATTGAAATAGTAGCTGAGCGTAAAAAACTAAATTATGTACTAGATGTTACGGCAACAATGTATTCAAAAGGAGGCATTGATATTACAGATGAGGTCATTGTCGAGCTTTTATTATTGGATGCTGCAGCAAAAAACTAAAAATTATTTAAAGCTTTAAAGGACAGCCAACGGTTGTCCTTTTTTGTTTAGATTTGAACGTGAATACATCGGGTCCTATAGGTGTTTTTGATTCAGGTTACGGGGGTTTAACAGTTTTAAAAGAACTAAGAAAACAATTCCCAAATCATGACTTTATTTATTTTGGTGACAATGCCAGGGCTCCGTACGGCAATCGCTCCTTTGATGTGGTTTATCAGTTTACACTTGAAGCAGTAGCGTTTTTATTTAAAAAGGGGTGCCCCCTTGTAATTCTTGCCTGCAATACAGCTTCGGCAAAAGCACTGAGAACTATTCAGCAAAAAGACTTGCCAGGCCTAGCCCCAGAAAACAGGGTCCTTGGCGTAATTAGGCCTAGCGCAGAAATTTTGGGCGAGGTATCTAAAAGCGGGCATGTTGGAATATTAGGAACCAACGGAACCATAGGCTCTAATTCTTACCCTATTGAACTCCAAAAATTTGCCCCTCATTTGCAGGTGCATCAACAGGCATGCCCGATGTGGGTTCCACTAATTGAAAACCAACAGTATTTACACCCCGCCGGCAAACAATTCATTGCAGACGATGTGAAGAAAATAATGCATCAAAGCAATCAAATTGATACCATTTTATTGGCCTGCACACACTATCCTGTGCTTAAAACACAGATAGAATCATTGGCGGGAAAGCAAGTAAATGTAATTGCCCAGGGGCCCATTGTGGCCTCCAAATTGTTTAGCTATTTAGGCGCTCACCCGGAAATGGAAGATCGGCTCACCAAGAATGGGAAGCTGAGTTTTTACAGTTCTGAATCCCCTGCTGTTTTTAATGAAAGGGCATCGTATTTTTTTGAATCAAAAGTAGAGGCACTTCACCACAGCTTTTAGTCTAACGAAGCTTTCTGCTTAAATGTAAAAGCAAATCTTCATTTAACTTTTCTTGCATGGATGAGTGAAAAGCGTAATAATTTAGGCTTTTCTCAAATTGTTGGCGTGTGGTTTTGTTATTTTTTAATATTCTATTGACGCTTTGATCAAGGGCTTCTTTATATTGACTAGGCACCCCATACTTACTTTGATAATAAAGCTCTAAAAGTGTGATTTTTTGAACAAGCACTCCCATCTTTTTGGGTTGAATTATTTCAGCAGGAACCCCGTTCTGTTGGCAAGAATAAGCAATTAAACAAAAAATTAAAACAACGCTGTATTTCATCTGCAATCAAACATTAAACGTTGGCCCACTTGCCCTTCTATAATCTTATGATTGGCATATACACAAGCGCCATTTACGTAGGTGCTGTGTATTTGATGTGAAAACGTATGGCCCTCAAAAGGAGACCAACCACATTTATATAATAATTGTTGCTTTTCAACTGGTGGCCCGGCTTTTGGCGATACGAGAACAAGATCAGCAGCATATCCCTCATTGATAAACCCCCTTTTTTGGATATTAAATAAAATAGCAGGCGCGTGCGCCATTTTTTCTACAATGCGCTCAAGGCTTATTTTTCCTTCTTGAGCCTTATCCAACATTGCCAGCAATGCATGTTGCACCAACGGCCCTCCAGACGGTGCTATTGCGTAGGGCTGGTTTTTTTCTTCTATTGTGTGTGGCGCATGGTCTGTGGCAATAACATCAATACGATTGTCAATCAAAGCATTCCAAATTCCTTCTCTGTCGGCAGCTGTTTTTATTGCCGGGTTCCATTTTATATAATTCCCCTTTGATAAGTAATCAGCATCTGAAAACCATAAATGATGTATACAGGCCTCAGCTGTGATGCGTTTTTGTTCAAGAGGCAGTTTATTGTCAAATAATTCAGTCTCTTTTGCGGTAGAAATGTGTAAAACGTGTAAACGCGCATTGTGTTTTTTAGCCAAAGCAACCGCCTTTGACGAAGACATATAACAAGCCTCTTCACTTCGAATAATAGGGTGGGCGCTAATTGGTATCAATTGTCCATATTTTTGTTGCTGTACCAATAAATTGTTTCTAACTGTAGTTTCGTCTTCACAATGTGTAGCAATGAGCGCCCCAACACGAGAAAACAAGCCCTCTAAGACACTTTCTTTGTCCACGAGCATATTTCCTGTGGAGGAACCCATAAAAACCTTAATACCGCAAATTTTGGAAGCGTCTGTTTTAAGCACCTCTTCTAGATTGTCATTAGAAGCGCCCATGAAAAATGAATAATTTGCAATTGAGGATTTTGAGGCAATGTGGTATTTATTCTCTAAAAGTTCTTGGGTTAAAGCATTTGGCACCGTGTTAGGCATCTCCATAAAACTAGTGATACCCCCAGCCACGGCAGCACGAGACTCGGTGAATATATTTCCTTTATGAGTAAGGCCGGGCTCTCTAAAATGCACTTGGTCATCAATACAACCAGGTAAAACCAAAAGCCCACTGGCGTCAACCTCTTTAACCCTATCACTCACAGCAATATTGGGTGCAATTTTTTCAATTTTTCCCGAAGAGATTAAGATATCAGAAATGTGCCGTTTTCCTTCATTAATGATTGTGCCGTTTTTAATAATGGTTTTCATTTCCATTTCATTTTACGCATTTGCCAAACACCAAAAAAGGCCTCTTTAAAAATACTAGTTGACATTTTAGACTCTCCAACAACCCTATCAATAAAAGTAATGGGAATTTCTTTTACCTTGAAACCCAAGCGTATAGCAGCATATTTCATGCAAATTTGAAATGCATAACCCTTAAAAGGAATGAGCTCTAAGGGAATGGTTTGGAGCACCTCATTTCTATAACACTTGAATCCAGCAGTTGTGTCTTTAATGGAAATAAATAAAATTAGCCGAACATAAACACTGGCAAAGTAGCTCATTAAAATCCTTTTAAAGGGCCAATTGCGCACACGACCACCCTTAACGTAGCGAGATCCAATTGCACAATCAGCGCCTTGTTCACATGCTGCTACAAGCCTAGGCAGGTCTGACGGATTATGAGAAAAATCACAATCCATTTCCACTATGTAGGTGTAGTTTCTTTCTAAAGCCCATTTAAACCCATGAATATATGCTGTCCCTAAACCAAACTTGCCATTTCGTTTTTCTAAAAAAACTTCTGGGTGAGCGTTCATTATAATCTCAATTTGGGCAGCCGTACCATCTGGTGAGTTATCATCAATAAAAAGAATATGATAACCTTGCTTTAGCTCAAGAATTTTTGCCACCATTTTAACGACGTTTTCAAATTCATTATAAGTGGGTATAATTATAAGTGTTCGCGGGTTAACCATATCTATTGATAACGAAATTAACGAAGAAAAGTGACAAAAAAAACCGCCACAAGGGCGGTTTAGTTATTTTATGAAATTAAAGGTTATTCTTCTGCTTTTTCTACGCTTTCTTCTTCGTCAGCTTCATCATCAGCGCCTTTAACTGCGCCGCGAGCCATTTTTACGGCAACCACTACTGTGTTGGCAGGATCTAAGAATTTCACACCAGGAATTTCGATTTTGTTCACGCGAATGGCATCGCCAATACGCAATTTTGAAATGTCTAAGGTAATTGCATCTGGCAATGCGCTTGGCAAACCAACACACTGTAACTGTCGAAACACAATCATTAGTTTACCTCCAGCCATTACACCAACTGAAGAACCAGTAATTCGAACAGGCAATTTAACCCTTACTTCTTTGTTATCACTGAGTTCATAAAAGTCAACGTGTTGAATGGTGTCTTTGGTTGGGTGTTGCTGAAGCTCGCGAATAATCCCGGTAGCTTTTTTACCATCGATGTCTAATGCAACCTGAAAAACATCAGGAGAAAAAACAATTTTATCAATAGCCGTTCGCTTTACCGAAAAGTGAGTTTGCTCACCCTGTCCGTAAAGCACACAAGGTACTAGGCCCGCATTACGCAAAGCCGCAGCATCCTTTTTCCCTACGTTCGCCCGAAGCGAACCGCTCAAATGTGCAGTTTTCATGTTATATATATTTAATTTAAGAGATTACAAAATGTGTACTTATTGACTCGTTTTTAACCAAGCGCTTGATTACATCTGCAAATAGAGGGGCAACACTTAAAACGCGTATTTTTTCATTTTGCTGATGAAGCGGGATGGTGTCAGTTATTATAAGTTCGGTTAATTTAGAATTAGAAATACGATCAAATGCCGGACCGCTAAGCACGGCGTGTGTGGTATATGCCCGAACGCTTTTAGCCCCCTTTTCTATAAGAAGATCGGCCGCAGTTGTCAAAGTACCCGCCGTGTCACACATATCGTCAATGATTACCACGTCTTTTCCTAGTACATCACCAATGACCGTCATTTCTGCAATTTCATTGGCTTTTTTGCGGTGCTTATGACAAAGAGCCAAACCACAATTAAGGTTTTTAGCATAAGAGTTAGCTCTTTTTGCCCCTCCAGCATCTGGGGCAGCAACCACAAGATTTAATCTATCGTATTGCTCAATTTCTTTGAAAAACAAAGTAGAAGCGAAAAGATGATCTACTGGCACCTCAAAGAACCCCTGAATTTGATCTGCGTGAAGATCCATGGTCATAACACGGTCCACACCAGCCGCAACAAACATATTAGCAACTAGTTTTGCTCCAATTGGCACTCTGGGCTTGTCTTTTCGATCCTGACGGGCAAATCCAAAATAAGGGACGACTGCAATAATTTTTCTTGCAGAGGCGCGCTTAGCTGCATCTACAAGTAAAAGTAATTCGAACAAATTTTCAGTTGGTGGCATTGTAGACTGTACAATAAACACGTCTTGACCGCGCACGGTTTCTTCAAATGATGGCTGAAATTCACCATCTGAAAATACGTTTACTTTGACGTCACCAAGCTCGGTTCCGAAAGAACTGGCAATTTGTTTCGCCAGCTTTTCAGAAGCCCTACCTGCAAAGATTTTAACACCCACGATACTGAAAATTGGATGCAAAGGTAAGGAATTAAGAACTAATTTTGTAATACAATGAATCAAAAGCCACAAATTTCACTTTTCAAGCGCTTATTCAGCTATGTAAAACCGTATAAAAAACTTCTTTTTATTGCCATTTGCTCAACAATTCTTTTAGCGGCGATTTCTCCCTCAAGACCTTATGTGATTGGCCAAATAATTGATAGGTATTTGTTAAGAGACAAAAACCCAAACATGTTGCTTTTGGGTTCCCTTTTGGTGTTGGGCATGCTCTTGTTGGAGGCTTTTTTGCAGGTTGTAGGAACATATTTTTCAAATTTACTTGCCCAATCTGTGATAAGAGATTTGCGACAAAAAGTAATTCATCATTTTATGCAGCTGCGCGTGGCATATTTTGATAAAAACCCAGTTGGCGCTATGGTAACCAGAGTGGTCTCTGATGTGGAGGCTATTACAGAAGTTTTTTCATCAGGTATTATGGATATTGCTGCAGACTTGTTGTCATTAATATTAATTGTTTTATTTATGTTTTTAACAGATTGGCAATTGGCGCTAATGACATTAATCCCTGTTCCCATTTTAATTTGGGCTACAAGGATTTTTGCTCGAGCAATGAAATCCTCTTTTCAATTAGAGCGGATGGCAGTGACCAAATTAAACACTTTCGTTCAAGAACGACTTACAGCGATGAGCATCGTTCAACTATTCAATCGTCAAAATAGTGAAGCCACACAATTTGAAAATATAAATAAAGAGCATCGTGCAGCCCATATAAAAGCGGTTTGGGCCAACTCAATATTTTTTCCTTTTGTAGAATTATTAAGCTCTATGTCAGTTGCGGCCCTTTTGGTTTGGGGAGCAATACAGGCATCGGGAAGATCAGATCAAGAAATAAGCCTCATGTTTGGCGAACTATTTGCTTTTGTGTTTTGGATCAGTCAATTATATAGACCTATAAGAATGTTGGCCGATAAATTTAATGTGTTGCAGCGAGGCACGGTAAGGGCAGAGCGTATATTTGCTGTTTTAGATGAAAAAACTGATATTCAGCATAAAGGAAAGATTACTAACGTTGATTTCGACCAAGATTTGCGCTTCGAAAATGTTGGTTTTGCCTATGTAGAGAATCAGCCTGTAATTAATAATTTGAACTTAACAATAAAACACGGCCAAACGATTGCTATTGTTGGCGCTACTGGTTCAGGAAAGACAACCCTGGTAAATTTATTGGGACGCTTTTATGAGCATCAGGTTGGTTATATAAAAATAGGAAACACGCCTATTGAAGAAATCGATTTAAAAGTGTTGCGCAAAAATATAGCCATTGTTTTGCAAGATGTGTTTTTGTTTTCAGACACAATACTTAACAACATTACTCTAGGTGATCCAAATATAACCCCAGAGCAAGTTATAGAAGCCGCCAAAGAAGTTGGAGCGCATGATTTTATTAGTATGCTCCCAGACCAATATGAACATCAAATCGGAGAAAGAGGGGGCAGGCTTTCAACAGGACAACGTCAGTTATTGTCGTTTATACGCGCCTATGTTTATCAACCCAAGCTGCTGATTTTAGACGAGGCCACATCTAGTGTAGATACTGAAAGTGAGTTTCTGATTCAAAAAGCAACAGAAAAACTAACCTTGGGGCGAACCTCAATCGTGATTGCACACCGTCTTTCAACAATACGCCAAGCCAACCACATCATTGTAATGGAAAAGGGAGAAATTATAGAACAGGGCACACACGAAGAGCTGCTGGAGCTCAATGGTCAATACAAGAAATTATCTGACAAACAGTTTTTTAACCAGCAATCATGAAACGACTAAAAATAGGCGGCGTCCCTGAGCATTTTAATTTGCCTTGGCGGCTTGCAATAGAAGAGGGCCTATTTAAAAAAGCCGGAATTGAATTGCATTGGTCTGATATGACGGGCGGCACCGGCCAAATGATAAAGGGATTACAGGCCGAAACACTAGATGTTGCTGTTTTACTAACCGAGGGTATAACGAGGGCAATTTTAAAGGGATTAGATGCAAAAATTTTAGCCGTTTATGTGCAAAGCCCTCTTTGCTGGGGCATTCATGTGCCCAAAAACAATCATGTAAAGAGGTTAGATTTGCTTGATGGGGCGACATTTGCCATTTCTAGGGAAGGTTCTGGCTCTCATTTAATGACCTATTTATTGGCGCAGCGTGAAGGGTGGGAGCCCAATTCCTTGGCATTCAATGTTGTTGGAGATATATATGGTGGGTTGTGGGCGCTAAATTTTGGAGAGGCAGAAGGGTTTCTTTGGGAAAAATACACCACTCAGCCTTTTATTGATCAAGGAAAAATAAAACGAATTGGAGAGGTATTGACGCCCTGGCCCTGTTTTGTTATAGCGGTACGTAACGAGGTGTTAGACGCAAATGCAGAATTACTTAGCAGTATGGTTGAAATCATTCAAAAAAGAGCAGCGACGCTAAAAAGCTCAAAAATCGCTGCTGAAGTTTTTGCCTGGCGTTATGCATTAAAGAAGTCACAAGTAGAGGAATGGCTAAGCCAAACAATTTGGGCAACACAACTCAGTATAACCCCTTTTGATTTACAAAAAACGGCTTCAACACTTAAGGCCTTAAATTTAATTAATGATCAAGAATTTGATGGGTGGCAAAACAAATTGTTACCTTAAAAACCAGGCATAATTAGTCTTGATTTTTGGATATTAATTTGATTTTTTAGCTTATTCTAAGTATGAGGCTTTATTAAATGACCAAAATGTTTTATTATTCTTTGCAAATTGACACTTGTTCAAAAAGAACCCGTCATTGTTCATTTACAGGCAGTTAGAAAATTAAAGTTTTTAACTTCATTGTATTAAACACGCAGTATGATACCTCTAGTACCAGCTTTTGATACAAATTTTTGGTGGGCGGTTGCAGCGGTTTTGGCTATTCTTAGTATAATTTTTGCCGTCTTTTTGATGGATAAAAAGAACTAAAATAGAGCAAGAGCCCGTTTAAGCTCGACATCTTGGTTATTGATAATTTGATAATAACCCTCTTCTAAATAAAGGTGTCTAGCAATTTCTGCCTTGAGCAGCAAAACAATCTTTTCTTTGCTGTGTAGGTATTCGTTTTGTTGGTATTGAATGCCAAATTCACGAGAAGCAAACGCCACAAATTGATTTAGAAGAAATTGATCAACGATGAATTTTTTATTGAATTCATCGAGGCGGTAGTTTATTGTCTTTCGATTGAGGTAATCAAAAACAAAAGCATTAAAAACCCCATTCCATCGCAACTCTGAAAGATACAAGGAGTTTTTGGATGTGTCTCCAGGAACAAAGATGTCTGGCATTATGCCCCCACCACCATATACAGTGCGTCCATTTCTGGTTTTAAAACGAAGTGAATCGACGAAAATACTCGAATCAGGCTTAAAATACTCTTCTGTAAATGATTTCTGCTCATCTTCTTGGTAGGCTTCATAACCCTTATTATATGGGCGCTGAATTGAGCGGCCGGAGGGGGTATAATAACGAGCAACAGTTATGCGCAAGTTGCTCCCGTCATTAAGGCGTCTGTCTTGTTGTATAAGCCCCTTTCCATAAGACCTTCTGCCTACTATAGTAGCACGGTCATTGTCTTGCAGCGCCCCTGCTAATATTTCGCTAGCCGAAGCAGATTGCGCATCAATAAGCACAACAACCTTTGTTTTTTCTAATATACCGGCATTCGTTGCACGGTAAAAAGTTTCCTTACTATGTTGTCCCTTTGAGCTTAAAATCAAATACCCTTTCGGAAGAAACTCATCGGCAATTTGTATGGCCGCATCCATTGTTCCACCACCGTTACCCCTTAAATCGAGGACAAGGTTTTTCATTCCCTTCTTTAGAAGGCTTAAGGCTGCACGATGGAATTCATCTGCAGTAGGGACAGAAAACTGGGAGATTTGAACATAACCAACCGAAGGCCGAATCATGTATGAACATGGAACAGTTGCAATTGGAATTGTATTTCGAACCAGTGTTTTATAATATTTTTTACCCTTTCGTAAAATGGTCACGTTAACTTTAGTTTTTGGCTCCCCTTTTAACCTTGACATCACCTCCTCATTGGTGATGCTTTTACCCGTGGCCTTCTTTGAGTTGATTTCAATAATTCGATCACCCCTTTGCAGCCCACCTATAAAAGCCGGTGACTTATCATTTACATGCGTAATACAAATCGTGTCTCTAAAAAGCAAAAAACGCACCCCAATTCCACCAAATGCAGCATTGGTCTGTTCATCAATCTGTATAATGTCCTTGGCTGCAATATAGTTGCTGTGCGGATCAAGTTTATGTAACATTTCTGAAATAGTCTGCTCGAAAATATCTTCTTTGTTGATTTTATCAACATATTGTTGATCTAATACTTCAAATATTTGATTTAGTTTTTGAAGCTCCTTATTTGAGTTTTCTGCAGACCCAAAAATTGCACTACCCACCCAAATACCCAGCGCACCGACCACAGAAAGTAAGACAGGAAGCCAATAATTAGTTTTAGGAGCCCGCTCAGTCATGTTCAATATTTTCAATTTGTAAGACTTCTAAGCCTGCAGAAACTAAAAATTCTAATCCAGACAAATCTTTGTATGCTTCTTGATAAACCAAGCGCTTGATGCCTGATTGCAAAATCAACTTACTACACTCTTTGCAGGGTGAATGTGTAAGGTATAAAGTCGCATTATTGCAATTGTTTGTGGATCGGGCAACCTTAAGTATAGCGTTGGCTTCAGCGTGTAAAATGTACCAGTGTGTTTCGTTGTTTTTATCTTCACAGCAATTATCAAATCCAGCTGGAGCACCATTGTAGCCATCAGAGATAATGATGGCGTCCTTAACAATAATGGCACCTACTTGCTTTCGTTTGCAATAAGAAAGTCGAGACCAACTTGCGGCAAGGCGCAAATAAGCCTTGTCGTAGCGTATTTGTTTATCGCCGCTCACCTTAACCCCCATGACTTATCTGCCCCCCCAAATAACCGGTAAATACAAACAAAATAAAAACTACAATACCGACAATGAGAGCACCAATTTGTAACTTTCTAGCACCAAACCATTCAACTCGCTCAGCCCAAAAACCCACTAAAGAAAGAGCTGCCAATAAAAAAATAAAAAACAATGTCTTTTCAGCAAATTGCTCATGAATATGAATAACTTGATGAGATATTCCTTTAACTTTCTCGAGTTGATGTTCTGCCGATTCTCCCGAAAGGTAAGCGATAAGACCCCCAACACCGGATATTATCAAAATCAAATAAGCGCTGAGCGCTGTTTTTAGATTGGGCTTTAAAAGGGCGATAATTAGTAAAACAATACCTAAAAAAGTGCCTATAATAGGTAAATGATTGCTTAGCAAGTGTAGGTTAGACATGTAACATGAGATTATTTATTAAAAATAAATAATTTTTTAGTGATTATAAAATGGAGAAATCATTATGTATACCAACACCCCAGACACAGCTACATATAGCCATACTGGAAAAGCAAATCGAGTCCATTTTTTGTGTCGCTGATAGTTGCCCTCCCAAGCATAAAGATAGGTGAATAACACAATGGGAATAACAGCAACACTTAAAACTATGTGTGAAATCAGCAATGTGTAATACAATACTTTGAATTTCCCATCATATATAGTTGTATCAGAGGTCATGTGGTAGGCAACATAACAAACCAAGAACAATACACTTAAAAATAGTGCGGTTTGTATCGTTTTTTGATGTTGTTGTACCTTTCCTCGTTTTATAAACGCCAGTGCAATAAGAAGAAGCACGGCTGTTAGTCCATTTATTGTAGCATAAACCGGAGGCAAGAAAGAAAGGTCAACCCCATCAATTTTTATACCGAAAAGTGCTGCAACAGCGATGGGGATTATTATTGAAATGACAACAATCCATTTGCGTAGCGCAGATTTATTTTGTTCTGACATTGTATTCGTTATTTAATAAGTTTTTTGTTTCAGAAATTAATCTTTTATATTCTTTTTTATTGATGCTGAGATCTGGCATGATGACTTCGTAAACTCCTCGAACATAGCCTTTTTTGTCTACTAAAGTAAAAGCTCCAGAGTGTGCATATCCGCCAAGCGCATCTTCTTCTCTTCCGGCAAAAATAAGAAAATGCTCAATCCCTAATTGGTGAGTAAAAGCTTCATTTCCCGTTAGAAAAGACCAGTTTTTATTTTCTATTCCCAGTCGTTTTTTATGGGCCTTAAGCACGCTAGGAGAGTCGTGAGTAGGATCAATACTAAATGATAAATATTGTAGGTGCTTGCCGTAATTGTGTAATTCTTTTTCAACTGTTTTAAGTTGGGCATTCATTATTGGACAAATACTTGGACATGAGGCAAAAAAGAACTCTGCAATCCACACTTTGTTTTTAAAGTCATTGTTGGTCACTTGTAGCGAGTCTTCATTGAAAAATGTAAACGGAGGAATGGTTTGATAAATCGTATCTGTATGTAATACCCCGTCAATTTTTTTGTATGCCACATCAAAATTACCTAAATAAGGCAGCTTCTTTGCCTTATTTTCTTGACAAGAGAGAAACCCTAAAGAAAATAGGACTAGATAACTAAATAGGTTTTTTAGCACGTTCTTTGTCGTATTGTTTTATTAATAGGGCGAGGTGCTCTTTCATTTTACGAATCATGCCTTCCGTGTGCCCGTTTAAAACCATCCGAAGATGATTTTTCTTGTCAATAAGCAGCATGAGCTCATTGTAGGAAACCCCGCCAAAATACTTTTGATCATAAACAATAAGCTTTTGACCATTGTTCGTAATGTCAAAAAAATCAGTTGGATTTCCGCTAACTAATTGCCAAAGTTCAGGATCAAAACCCTCGACTTTAGATTTTAACATAGACAGCACATCTTCAATTGCTTTTTGATCAACTGGCCGACCAAGAGAGTCTACGACAATAGAGAGAAGCCTGACTTGCTTTAGTTTTTTACGCTTATTGGTGCGTAGGTCTTTGTAAATGTTTTGGGTTAAAGGAAAAAAGGCAGGGCCACAATTGTAGGGACAAGAAGTCTGAATTGTATTTATAATTACAACTTGGTTTTGATAATCACGAAGGGTTTTGGTTTGTTTTCCAAGGTGATTGTAAACAGTGAAGACGGGGCTCTTTACTAGGCCATAGTCTGCCAATTGCTTAAAATGATGGTTACAACCCCTAGTTGCAATAAAGATTAAAAAAAGCGCAGGCCCAAAGACCAATGTAAGTGCCAAAACGGCGCGCCATCTATTTTGAGATCGGACATTTTTTAGCATGGCTTATTGCCACATGGTTTTCCAAACACTACCTATTGCAGTGCCCTCCCAAAGGGCGATAAAAATGAGAAAAAGAACAAAAATGAAGTAAGGGATCAAAATGATATTTCGCAAGTATTTACGCTCATCACCAAGATGCATAAATACCATGACAATATAGCCTGCCTTGAGCAGGGTTAGCAAAATGAAAATGGCTTTAACTGCAGCCCACCACTCTGAAGATTGTTTTACTGTTGCGCCAATGAAAACCTCTACAACAGTAACAATCGTTAATAAAATGGTTACTTTATAAATTTTTTGACGAATTTGTTTGCCTTTCGCCTCATCATGATGAGCGTGAAGGGAATACTCTATAAGATCGTCTCTTTCCATGATATTTGTTCTTTAAGAGGTGTTTACAATAAATAAAAGAAGGTAAATACGAAGACCCAAACCAAATCCACAAAGTGCCAATAAAGGCCTGTTTTTTCGACCATTTCATAGTGGCCACGTTTGTGGTAAGTGCCCAAAATTACCCCTAGTAAAATTAGAATATTAATTATTACACCAGAAAACACGTGGAAACCATGAAATCCGGTAATGAAGAAAAAGAATTGTGCGTATTGTTGAGGCCCATATTCATTTTGCTTCATATTAGCACCATATATAACGCGGTGTTGCTCTCCGGCGTAAAGCGCTTTGTAATACTCTTTTTCAGCCTCTTGACCGCTAATATTTTTTTGGCCCACCTTGAATTTTTTACCATCTCTTTTGATGATTAGTTGCATATCGTGGTCCTTAGCTTTATTGATTTTAGCCACAGAACCATCTGCTAAATGAATGTTTCCATTCTCTAGATGACCTAATTCAGCAGCATGCTGGAATTCGTGCATCAGGTCATCTTTTATAACGGACCCAACACGGTGTTTTTTACCAGCTTCTATAACCGTAAAGTTTTCAATTTCTCCAAAATGACCTTTTACAATCGCCTGCGAACCATCGGAAAGTTCTATTTTACCAAATTCAGAGCCATGAATAAAGTGAGACCACTCCCAGGCTTGAGAACCCAAAAAGAAGAAACCACCAATAACCGTTGCAATCATCCATTTGGTTACCCCCTTACGATCCATTCGATGACCAGCCTCAACAGCTAATACCATGGTAACTGAGGAAACAATTAGAATGAATGTCATCAGGGCCACGTAAAGCAACGGATAGCCGTGACCTAAAAAGGGCATAGAATTAAATGTTTGCTCACCTATAGGCCATGCATCTTGAGCGTCGTGGCGGGTGAAACCATAAGAAATTAATAAACCAGTAAAAGTGAGCGCATCCGAAACAAGGAAGAACCACATCATTAGTTTACCATAACTTGTTTGAAAGGGGGATTCTTTACCACCCCATAAGGTTTTGGCGTCTAGTTGTGCAGAATGTCCGGCCATTTTTAGTTAAATTTTTGTGCAAGTTTAGTGAATAAATATCAAAAACGCGAGTAAATAAAGCCATAAAAGACCTAAAAAGTGCCAGAATATACTGCTTAGCCTTAGCGACAATGTATTTTGCGATGAATACCGCCCTTTAAATGTGGCAAAGGCAACTTTTAATAGGTAGAGTAAGGCAATAATAACGTGAAGCAAATGAACGAAAGTAATCAAGTATAAATATGAAGACGCGGAGTCTGCTGATTCCATGGCCGAAAGTTGCATGTAGGGTTTAAGCGCTGTACCATTATAATACAATTTGCGGTTTTTATACTCAAGTTTTTTGCCCCCATAGTAAATCGTAAAATCCTTTCCGTAGGTGCCCTTGGCAAAAAAATCGCCCCTCTTGTCGCGAATATTTATGGACAATTCATAAAGGCGTAACTCATCTGAAAAGGTCATTTGGGTGCTGTCGTTAATATAAAGTAAATTGTTTTTGATTAAAACAGGGCTGTCCTTGTACAGTAATTCAAAGTCTGGGTTGGCATCTTTGATTTTTAGTGGTGCCTGCCTGGAAATTTTTTCAAATTGGTTAAAATACTGTTGAATTTTTAAAAATGTTTGTTCAGATATTGGGGTGCCATTAATCAAGTATTCGTTTCCATCAACCCCAACAAGATTCCCTTTGTATTTAAATTGAAAATAATCCCCATATCGTCCATTGACAACCAAGATATCATTTACAGGGTTAACTCCTCTATCAACGAGTTCTCCGTATCCGCTGAACTGAAAATAAACAAAAGAACCCCCAAAAATTAAAGTTGCAAGCATAGCGCCTTTTAAACGCGTTTGATTGTCCCTTTTAGCAAAAAAAATGGCAAGCCAAAAGCTAAGCGAACTTAGTGCAATAAAAAGTGTGCTGAATATAAATCCATTGGGCATAGGATATTTAAGCCAAAAAGATTTACCCATTGAAACATAATAGCCAGAAGTGAGCCCAGCAAAAAGCATAATAATGCTGAAAATACCCACATAGACTAAATTTTTTTTCATTTTTTCTTTAAGCTCAGGGCTCATGTCATTTTGGTAGCTCATATTAAAGTTTTAAAATTTGGAAAAAATAATCTGTTCGGTCAATCACGTAAATAAATTGAATGATTGGTAAATAAACAAATGAAGCAAACATCAGTTTACGCGCATCTGCAATTAAGCAACTGTGAAATAATTTATAAGACAAGTAGAAAAACCAGCCCCCCAGAAGACTGGCCAAAACTAATGTTGTTAAGCCTGTCCAGCCGAGAAGCCAGGGCATTAAGCTAAAGGGAATAAGCGCCAATGAGTAAGCCATTATTTGAAAAGCCGAAGCTTTGCTTTGGCCAGTTTGGGAGGGCAACAATGAAAAACCGGCTTTGTTGTAGTCATCAAAGAGAACCCAAGCTATTGCCCAAAAATGCGGGAATTGCCAAGTAAACTGAACAAAAAATAGAATGCCCGGCACAAGCCCAAAAGCATCTGTAGCAGCAATGGCCCCTAAAAAAGGAGGAATTGCCCCTGGAAATGCACCAATAAATACAGCCCAAGGGGTTTTTTGTTTTAGCGGCGTATAGACAAACACATAACTCGAAAAAGCGAATAAGCCCAAAAGGGCACTTTTCAGGTTAATTAGAAATAATAAATAAGTGCCAATTATTAAAAAAGCACCCACAAGCACATACGCTTCTTTTAGCTGCATTTGACTTGTTGGCAAAGGCCGGCGATTGGTTCGGCTCATTAATTGGTCGAGCCTGCGCTCCCAAATTTGATTGGCGCCATTTGAAGCACCTGTTACCAAAGCCCCCCCAAGCATAAGGTATATGATTTCTAATAAGCTCGTGCCACCAGCAAATAAATAACCGCTAAGCGCTGATAAAATGACGAGAAATGAAAGCCGAAACTTGGTGAAAACCAAGTAAACTTTAAGTTTAGAAGGTGTTGTTGCGGTTGCTTTGGACATTTTTACAAAGTTAATTTAAAAACTTCAAGAGGCATAAAGTATACAACCCAAAATGATGTTCAAAAGCGAATCTTAAGTTGTTTCAGAATAGTAATCATTTTTAATGAAGTAGTCCAGCAAGGACTCCTTAAGCAAATGCTGCTGTTGCTGATGATCTAATGAAGGTAGTTTATTGTTCAGGGTATAATGTGGCCAGAGATCTTCGTCTCGACCATTAAATGAATAATAACCGTAGGGTTCAAGTAGGGTGCAAATGGCAATATGCATGAGTTCCATTTTTTGTTGTTTTGAGAAAGTTCGGTGCCCCATGCCTAGTTCGTTGACGCCAACTAAAAAAAGAAAGGCAGACATGTCCATTCCCGGGCCAAAATCTTTTTCAAGGTGCTTTTGGAGTTGTTGAAAGCGCAATTCAATGTCGTGATCCATGATGCAAAAATACGCATTGAATGCTGATTGGTGATACAAAAAAAGGGGCCCCTTACGAAAGCCCCTCCTTTTCATCAATCAACGTCTTATTTTTTCACAAATTGTTTGCTGCTGCTGCCAGCTGCTGTTTGAATTTGGATTGTGTAGATTCCTGTTTTAAGATCTTCTACATTAATTTGTTGTGAGATGCCATTACCAGCAAATTGAGCGACAATTTTACCTGTAAGGTCGATAATGCGAACCTCATTTATCGTTTGTGCCGCAGTAACAGTTAATACTGAATTTACTGGGTTAGGATAAATAGACACATTATTTGAGTTTTCTTCGATACCCGTAGTACAATCTTCACAACTTTCCCAACAAACCTCACCTATTGTTGCAGGACCAGTTACGGTGTATGCACGATTTGTGTATTGACCGCTAGGATCTGTAATTGTACAAGACTCTCCACCTGCAAATTGCTCAGAAACATTCCATCCGTCGATGGTAAATTTATATTCAATAGCACCTGAAGCTAATGGAACAGTAACATCCCATACATTGTCCATGTTCGCATCGGTCATAGGTGTACAAGTTCCACACCAGCCGTTAAAGTTGCCATTTAAGAACACCCCAGCGGTAGTAGAACCTCCACCTGCAATATAATCATTCATATCTACTGAAAAAGAAACCTCGTTTGTACAAACATCACAGCTTGCAAAGCAAACGTTTGGCAAAGTAATATCACCTGTAACATCATGGAAGCGATTAGTAAATTGGCCACTTGGATCTGTAACGGTACAAGATTCACCACCCACGAATTCTTCTTGGGCATTCCAACCATCGATTGTGTATTTGTATTCGATTCCCCCTGGAGGAAGCGGAAGGGTTACTTCCCACATACCGTTGCCCATATCATTCATAGGGTTACATGTACCACACCAACCATTAAATGTACCATTTACAAATACACCTCCAGTAAGAGAACCGGTGTATTGTGACATGTCTACACGGAAAGTAACGTTGTAATCTTGAACCGGAATAACCGTTGTGCGCTCATATACAAAACGCCACCATCCCGGACCAAAGTTGATATCGGCAGTAAGGGTATTGCCTCCATTAGAAATTTCTACATTATAAGTAATAGAACTTGCCGCACCAGCTGGGCTAGTTATTTCAGCACCGTTAATTACTTTAGATAAGCCAATGTGTGCTCCTAAGCCGTTAACGGTTAAAGTGCCTGCGGCTGCATCATAGCTGTAAGTAGCAGCGCCACCAACGTGTGGGGCTACCGGAGCGCCACAACCTTCTTGCACTCCCTGCCACGCTTCTAGCCATGTAGAACCGTCCATGTAGTGGGTCATGGTGCCGCTGGCATCAAAAGTAATAGAATCATCAAAAAGACATGCGCGTGTAGTGACATCGCCAGCGCTGTTAGCCCACCAACTCATATCGCCTGGGCCAGATGGACCGACGCCAAGCGCCGCAGCTTGTGGTGCTAATTTCCAAGTCCCCTCAATTTGAGCCGAAAGGCTTAAAATCGGAGCAAAAAGTAAAAAGTACAGTTTTTTCATAATTTAAATTGTTAGAGGTTTTAAGGTTCAAAGTTAAAAGAACACGATAAATATAGTAAAAAATACAATAAGCCAAAAAAACGCTTGCTTTATTCAACAATTATATCTTCAAAAAGTTCAAATGTTAGTTTTTGGTCAGCACAGAAAATCTCAAAGGACCCTTTTTCTGCACGCCATTTTCCATCTGCACTTATGCGTTTAAGGGCGTGGACATCGAATCCAAACTCGAGTGTTTTGTTTTCTCCAGGGCGAAGTGAAACCTTGTAAAAATCGATCAATCTTTTGTTTTCAGGAGTGGTGCTGGCATATAAATCACGCAGATAAATGGGCACAACCATCGCTATAGTGGTGTTATGAGGGTTGCTTACATTCACTTCAATGTCAAAAGCTCCTTTTTTTTCGTCTTTGTTTGCAAAACGGACTCCGTTGATCATACCCATATGGTAGGAAAGCCCAAAACCAAAATCCCATTGCGGATTGTATGCATCGAACTGCCCAGATTTAGCTCTTGCAACACTACCTGGGTGATCATAAAATTCTATGACCCCATCGTAGCGAGGATAGGTGTAAGGTAATCTACCACTAAAATCAGCATCGCCAGAAAGCAAAAGAGCCAAAGCTTCACCGCCATAGTCTCCGGGCAAATAAGCCTGAATAATTGCGTCGCAGAGCGGTTCAATGTCATTGATTATTCTAGGCCTTGCTTCTAATAATACCAAAACAACTTTCTTGTTTGCCGACTTAGCTAGGCGCACTAACTCCTTTTGTTTTTCATCGAGCTGAAGGCTGCGAATATCTCCTGGTTTTTCAGTAGATGGCAATTCTCCTAAGCAGAGCACGACAACGTCACTTTTCTTAACAGCCTTTTGGTAGGCCTTTAAGTCTTCGTAACGAGAAGCTTCAAAATCATTCTCTACAAAGAGTTCCACACCCTTTTGATAACTGACCATTCCATGCGTCGGAAAGAGCCGTTGTACGGCCCGATACACGGTTTCTGCATCATAAGAATTAAAGCTGGTGTCTAAACCCTGCCATGTGTGTGTCCAGGCGCCATTGAGCATATTGATATTATTTGCCCCAGGCCCAGCAATCAATATGTGCTGCTTTTCATTTAATGGCAATACACCACCTTCATTTTTTAGTAAAGTGATAGATTCTAATGCGGCATTCCTGGCGATTGATTTAAATTCATCACTGCCAAATTTTGTGTATGAGCCCATGTCTGGCATCGGATTTTGAAATAATCCAAGCTTGTTTTTAACATAAAGTATGCGTCGCACAGCATCATCGAGGCGCTCCATGGAAATTTTACCTTCTTTAACAGCCCTCACCATGTCTTGGCAATATGTTTTGTATTGTGGGCTAAGTGGAACCATGCTCATATCGACACCGGCATTGAAGGCCTGAATAGCTGCCTCAGACAATGATGCGGCTGTTCGATGCACGGTGTGGAGCATAATGAAATCTTCCCAATCCGAGACCACAAAACCTTTAAAACCCCAGTCTTTTTTAAGTGTTTGGGTTAGCAAGTGGTAATTGGCATGACCAGGTATGCCATTGACTACACCAGAATTGATCATTAAGGTGAGCGCTCCCTTTTCAACAGCAGCTTTGAATGTGGGGAGGTAGAGCTCTTGCATGTATTTTTCAGGAATAAAAGCCGGTGTGCGATCACGGCCTGAAAAACTTGCGCTATAGCCCGCAAAATGTTTTAGGCATGCTGCAACATGTAATGAATCTACAGGAAGGCTTTTTCCTTGATAACCCTCTACAAGACCAAGCCCCATTTTTGAAGCTAAAACAGGGTCTTCACCAAGGGTTTCAAAATGTCTAGACCAAAGCGGTTGTCGACCCAAGTCCAAAACAGGAGAAAAATTCCAAGGAATCCCCGAGGCACGACATTCGTAGGCAGTAACTTCTCCCATCTGACGGGCTAATTCAGTATTCCATGTTGCGGCTAAACCAATTTCTTGAGGAAACAAGGTGCCTCCAACCGAATAGTTCACACCATGAATGGCATCAATGCCATAGAGGAGGGGAATGTTTTGCTCTTTTTTGAGGTAGGGGGCATGAATATCATTCATTATAGATGCCCACTCTTCGCGGGTCAATGTGTGCCATCCAACATTTAATACTGAGCCCACATGAAAAATCTCAAGAGCCTCCTTGAGCTTAGCCTGATCAATTTGTTCGGGAATTATAGCCTGACCCTTTTCGTCTGTTTTATGAATGGCATCGAGCGTTATTTGACAAGTTTGTCCTACCTTTTCTTCAATGCTCATGTTTGCTATAAGCAGTTCAATATCATTGTCTGATGGGTTGTTGAAAAATAATTTTTTAGAGCTGTCAAAGCCAAAAAAAACAGTAAACAGCAACAAATAGGAAATAAACCTCATGATTGTCTAACTATTGAAATACGCGTACGTAATCGACGAACATTTTTTGTGGAAAAGTTGTGCTCGCATCAGGAGAACCAGGCCAGTTTCCACCAACAGCAACATTTAATATGATAAAGAATTTTTCACGGAATTCGGACATTTCTGATGGGCTTGTATCTATTACGTGATATTCAACATTATCAAGAAGCCAATGTATGGAATTGGAATCCCAGGTAATCGAAAATACGTGGAATTCGTCGGCGAATTTTCCACTTGTTAATGATTTGCTGCCTCCGTACTGTGCGTGTGAGCCATTGTTACTCCAATGTACTGTTCCATGCACCGTGCGATCATTAGCACCATCACCACCAATTAATTCCATGATGTCAATTTCGCCACAATCAGGCCATCCAACAGAGGTTATGTTATCGCCAAGCATCCAAATAGCTGGCCACAAACCCTGCCCGAATGGGAGCGCTGCACGAACGTCTATGCGGCCGTATTTCCAGGAATTAATGCCCTGTGTTTTGATTCTGCTTGATGTATAATTTGAAGTGTTAAACGTTTCGTTTTTGGCCGTGATAGTTAATAAGCCATCCGACACAACAGCGTTGTCTTGCTTGTAATATTGCAACTCATTGTTTCCCCAACCCCAATTACCTGTTCCGATATCGTAGGTCCAGTCTGAGGATAAGCTGGCGCCATTAAATTCGTCGTGCCAAATTAATGTCATATTGGGATAACTTAGTGGACTAATATAGCCGGAGGCTGGCGCCCCACTATTGCCCGACCCAATTTCGATTACAACCTCTTCGGTTTTTTCAATATATGCAGTTTGCAGGGTGTGGGCGCGGGTACGAATGTTGTAGGTTCCCGAAGCGCTAAAAACATGGGCCGCTTCACCATTTTGTGATTCTATAGTTGTACTATCATTGTTTTCAAAAAAAGTAATAGTAAAAAAATTAGCGCTATCTGCCGTAGCTTGAACATGTACCTCAGCATTGGTTATAGTGAGTTCAGTATTCAAATTACTTGGTAACCCAGGTGTTTTTGGGTCTTCTGGCCTACACGAGGCAAACGTAATGCTGAGTACAAGTAAGGCGATCATTTTCATAATATAAACTTATTGTGTCTTGAGTTTTAAATACCATTTGAGCCCACCTTCGTGGTGACCATATTGTAAATGTAAGGTAGAGTCGGTTGCCGATAAAATACGATAAACCCTTGGGCCTGTATAAAAACCAAGAAAAGCATTACCAGATATAGTTATGGTGGGGTCGCCATCTTCGGTAAGTAGCCAGCTCTCGTCCATCTGGTTATCAAAGGGCGCAGTGAAATCGCCAAGGTTTTGGTAAGCACCCGGGAAACTTGGGGCTATCGTGTTGTGGACATATACGTCACCATTGGTCACCATGTCAAATTTAAAGCCGTTTAGGTGAAAAATATATTGATCGTCATAAAGACCACAGCCGGGCTTTTCATTGGGGCCAGCAGCCCACCATTCTGGTATTGGGCCGAGCGCACTTTCAGGGTCTGGACCAACACCCATGTGCCCCGATGCTGTAGAATCAACTACCCAAACTTTATAACCAGGGCCATTTATACCGCCAGTTAGCATGGTATAATAGGGGTTGTTTAATAAACCAAAATCATCATTTGCAATCACTACTTGCTGGCTAGAGCTTCTACTACCACCTTTGCCAAATACGGTCAATTTAATCGTGTAGGTACCCGCATATGGGTAGGAAGCAGTTACATTAGACCCCTGAGCTTTAGACCCGTTGCCAAAATCCCAGACACATTGTAAATTCGGATTGTTGGCGCTGAGCTCTATGATGTTCTCATTGGCCGCCGAAACGGTCATCGTAAAAGCGGCGTCGGCCTCAGATGGTGCTGGGCCTAAGCTGGGCTCATATTTATTGCATGCTAACAAGGTCAATCCAAGACCAATAACACTGAGCAGTAGAGTTTTCATGTTATATTCGTTTAAAGTTTAATAACCGGGGTTTTGAGTCCAATTACCACCAGCAAGATCTATTTCTACTTGAGGGATGGGGAATAATTCGTGTTTACCCACAACAAAACCAGAAATATATTGTGCAGCTTGTCCTGTTCGAACTAGATCAAAAAAGCGCAACCCTTCTCCGGAAAGCTCCAGGCGTCGTTCTGAGTAAATTTTCTGAATATTATTGATAGAAGCCCCCGGAATACCAGCGCGTTGACGGACTTGATTAACCAGCTGTGTTGCTCGTGATGCATTGCCAATTTGGTAATTGGCTTCAGCGGCCATGAGCAGTACGTCAGCGTAACGCAATACGCGATAATTAACAGGGCTAGTCAAATCATTGTCTGGTAAGCCAATTTCTCCTTGACGCTTAATATATTTGTTGTTGTAATAACCTGTATGCCCACCCGCACCAATTGCATAGGTAATGGAAGCTGCATTGGGTTGAGCGGCTATAAAAGCTTCTATATCCAACACAGTTGCTTCTCTACGGATATCAATTGGTGAAAATGCAGCATATAATTCAGGTGTTGGAAGGTTGTAAGAATTTCCATCTCCATAAACAGGCCCGTTGTATTGTCGAATACCTTGAAAGCCAACAGCGGCATTGCCCTCTAAACAAATTAGACAACCGTAGCTTCCACCCTCAAGACCTGTGTATTCAATATCAAAAATGGTTTCTGGATTGCCTTCCGCAGCAACACTGAATAATTGACTATAGTCTTGATATAAACTATATTGCCCTGAGGCAATAACTTCTTCTAAGATTTCTGCTGCCTCTGAAAATTTATTTTGATAAAGGTATACCTTGCCAAGTAATGATTTGGCGGCACCTTGAGTTGCCCGGCCTTTTTGGGCAGCAATAGGATTCAATACTTGGGCGGCGGCACTAAGATCGGCCTCAATTTGCGCATAAACTTCGGCTTTAGGCGATCGGGGTATCGTGCGTGCTTCTTCAATTCCAATACGCTTATCTAGGATAAGTGGCACATCTCCAAAAAACTTGACTAACTCAAAATAGTAGTAGGCACGCAAAAATTTAGCCTCTGCAATGATGTGGTCTTTACCAGGAAAGTCTATGTTATCTTGGTGCTCTAAAATGTAGTTTGCTCGAGTAATACCTGTATAATTCCATCGAAAAACACTCCGCAACTCTGCATTTACACCACCATGTGTCATGTTGTCAATGTCGTGAAGGCCTTTGGTGTCATTAACACTTTCGCCACCAGCTATAGCATTATCTGAGGCAATTTCACCAATCCACATAGTTAAAAATGACCCTTGTAGCAAATCATAGGCACCAACAAGTGCGCGCTCGAAATCTTCAGGGGTCTGAAAAAAGTTTTCCGCATCTTGTGCATATGGTGGGTCTACGGAAAGAAATTTTTCACACGATGGTAAGGCAATAATTAAAGCGAATACCAAAAAAGTAGAGATTAATTTTTTCATAGGGATTGTGCTTAAAATTTAATTTGCAAACCACTCATTAAAGAGCGTGCTTGAGGATACATACCGTAGTCAACACCAGCTGACAAAACATTTGATGCGCCAAGATCTGGATCAAAGCCCATGTAGTGTGTTAGGGTAATTAAGTTGTTTGCAGCTAGATAAATACGCAATGATTCAATGTTGACTTTTCGTAAAATAGAAGACGGGAAAGTATAACCAAACTGAATATTACGAAGCCGCATAAACGAACCGTCTTCTACATAATAATCAGAAAATAAATTATTATTGGTTGGCCCAGTAGTTAGTCTAGGATGTTCATTGGTAGACCCTGGGCCCGTCCATCTGTCAATTACATAGGCCAATTGGTTGGCATAAGGTTGTTGACGCTCATAATTTCTAATTATTTCTTGTCCCAGAGCAGCATAGACATTCCCAGAAAGATCAAAGCCGTGAGCCCTAAAGTTAAAAGCGAAGCCCATGGTAAAGTCAGGAATTGCTGAGCCTAAATAGGTTTTGTCGGAGTCATCGGAGAAATTTATTTTTCCATCTCCATTTTGATCAACAAAGATTAAATCGCCGGGTTGAGCGCCCTCTTGAATAACCGCAGCATTGTCTATTTCTTCCTGTGTTTGATAAACGCCATTAGTTTGATAACCAAAGAAATAACCTATTTCATAACCTTCCTCAAAGCGCGTTGCAACATCACCCCCTACACTAAAGGCTGCGCCCGGAATATATTGAACCCCCTCAGGCACACCAACAACTTTGTTATTGATGGTTGTGAAGTTAAAGTTGAGGTTCGTTTGTAGGATGGATTTACGATCTGATTGATAACCCAACTCGAATTCCCAACCTTTATTTGAAACATCACCCGCATTAATAATTGGTGGATATCCGCCTGGACCATAAGAACCAAGTAGAGCTGACACATCCGGCTGGAACAATAAATCATTGGTGTTTTTAATAAAGTAGTTCGTAGTGAAATTGATAACTTTCAGCCATGTGAGGTCAAGGCCAATGTTTAATTGCCGAGTTGTTTCCCATTTGAGGTCCGGGTTGGCTGGCCGTCCTATTGCGACACCTTGAGTGATGAGGTCATCAAAGACATAGACCCCTTCTCCATTCAGTAATGCGCGGTATGCAAAGTTTGGAATTTGATCGTTTCCTGAAACTCCATAGCTCAAGCGCAATTTTAAGAAATCAATGCTTTTACTATGGAAAAAATCCTCTTCTGAGAGCAACCAACCCCCCGATAGGGTAGGGAAAATCCCCCAACGACTGTTCGGGCCAAATTTGCTAGACCCATCTCTTCTTAAGATACCAGACACCAGGTACTTTTCTTTAAAAGCATATTCAACCCTCGCAAACGACGACAACAATCTTTCTTTGAATTCCCATGAATTAACATTGTTTAAGTAACCGCCCTGAGCTGTATTGGCTGAAATATCAGCATAATCAATAGAATTGTTTGGTATTCCAAAAGCAATACCATTCAATGACTGTCCTTTGCGCTCAAATACCGAAGCGCCTAATGTTCCTTTTATTTTGTGATCTTCTTTCCATATTTTTTCATAATTCAAGAAAGATTCAAATGTGAGGTCTAGAAAAGAAGAACGCTCTTCGTAAACTGCGGCCCCCCGTTCAATAAAAACGCTGTCGGCAATTTCTACTTGTGGCGATTCTAAATTGGCGTTGGCTGCAGTATTTGCGTATTTTCCGTCACCATACCAGACGAGTGGAGAAAACACTTTACTATCGACATTCGCATAATTGTAATTAAACCTGTTTGTAAAAGAAAGGTTTTCGTTGAATTCATAAATAAACTCTTCTTTGCCAACAAATTTATTTGCCGTACTCCAATTGTATTGGTTCATCATTTGGGCAATCGGGTTAATAATATCACTAACTTCTTCCATGTAGGAAAATGTTCCAGGACTGCTGTATATAGGCTCGTTGGGAAAAGCGTTAATGGTATTGTATAATACCGAGCCAATACCATTTTCAGGTAAGGTGCTGCGCATATCTGAAGAGAAGAGTAAAACAGAATTTAACTTGAGCTTTTCTGACATATCGGTCGCAAAATTCAAACGGGCGTTGTATCTGCCAAAATTTGCCTTATCGGCACCGACAATTCCTTCTTGATTAAAATAACCCAAGCCAATTGAATACCGTGTGTTGAGTGTTCCGCCGTTTAAGGAAAGATTGTGGCTCTGTATAGGCGCTGAGCTGAACACAGAATCTTGCCAATCTGTGCCGGTTCCTAGGTTTGTATTTACAAATGGCATATTTTGCCCTCCAAAAGCAAAGGCCTCATTTTTAATTACAGCATATTCTTCAGCTGTAAGCAAATCAAGTTTTCTGGCCGTTTGCTGTATTCCGTAATAGCCGTTATATTCAAGACTAGGCTTTCGATTAATGGCGCCATTTTTAGTTTCAACAATAATTACTCCATTTGCTGCCCGTACACCATAAATACCTGCCGTGGCGTCTTTTAAAACATTAATGGATTTAATGTCGGATGGATTGAGCGCATTCAAGCCCTCTGAATCATACACAACACCATCGACTAGAATTAGTGGGTCGTTGTCTCCGAAAGTAGACAATCCTCTAATGCGAATATTTGAAGACCCACCAGGCGATCCAGAATTACTCGAAACCGTGACCCCTGAGACCTGCCCCTGAAGCGCTTGGTCCATTCGTGACATATTCATTTTTTCGAGATCCTCACCTTTTACTTTGGATGTTGCACCTGTTAGTTCTTTTGATTTCGCAGTTCCATAACCAACAACGACAATGTCTTTTGTGTCTTGTGAAATTTCTTGCAGGACAACAGTTACATTCGTTTTACCTTCAAGCGGAAATTCTAATTTTTCGTAGCCCAAAGCGCTAAAAATTAGTATCTCAGTAGTAGGGTCGCTAATGGTAAGCTGAAAAACACCGTTTCCGTCAGATATAAAAGGCTTATTGCTGCTTTTTACAATGATTTTAACATAAGGTATTGCCTCTGAGCCTTCATTTACAATGGAGCCACTCACCGTTTGCCCATATACTTGCGCGCCACCTATCAAGCAAACAAGTGCTAAGACTAGTTTTCTGATCATGTTGTATTTAGTTTAGATTGGGTTAAATATAAAGAATTTTAATATTATGGTACAATTAACAATAAGTTTTAAAAATTGTTTATAACTAATCAATGAAAAAAGAAACGGGGACACTCTTCCCCGCTTCCTTGAATTATTAACCTGAATCGCATTGAATTATTGAGTGAAAGCGATACACGAATATAAGAATATTATTGTACAAAATACAATAACTACGTGGTTTTTACATTTTAAAAATGAAATCGCCGCTATCTACCTTCTCCTGGTAGCTGTTTCGATCAAATTTAAAAAGCTTTGCTGGCCGGTGCTTAACATTCTGTTGTTTCTCATTAAGACCAATAAGCGGAAGGTATTTTATTTTCTTTCTAAAATTTGCTTTATCTAGTTCTATTTGATAAGCGTATTCATAGAGTTGCTGAAACTCATGTAAGGTAAAATGCTCTGCAAGTAAATCAAAACAAACGGGTTCATGGTGTAGTTTTTGTTTAAGCATTTCATAGGTGCTTTTCAAAATATGGTTGTGATCAAAGGCAAGTTCAGGAATCTCGTTAAGAGGCACCCAACTAATTTCTTCTGCCCAAGAAGAGGCTTTAACATGCAACTGCTCAATTCTAACCAAAGCAAAATAGGCGATGGTTATAACCCGCCCTTGAGGGTGACGACTTGGGTGCCCAAAAGATTGCGATTGGTGCATGACGATATGGTCAAGACCTGTGAGCTCTTTTAGCACACGTTCTGCGGCATTTGGCAAGTCTTCATCTGGATAAACTAAATCTCCTGGAATTGCCCAAAAGTTGTCATAGGGCTCCATAGCCCGTTTGATTAACAATGCTTTTATTTGACCAGCTTCGTAACCAAAAATGATACAGTCTACTGAAAAAGCCGCAGTAAAAAAATCGTTAAATTCTATTTTATACATTTCAACTAATGACCGCTAGGGGCATCCTCAAAAGTGTGCACCCCTTTGTTTTTAAGAATAGATTTTGTGCGAATAGCAAAATACGCAAGGTAGGTAAAACACAATACGCCAACCCAATATGAGTGTTGTATTCCGAGCAATTCATCGTCAGCAAGCTTACCTTGTGCCAATGACACAAACCCACCACCCATGATCATTAGAATCAATAAGCTAGAAGCAGTGTTTGTTCGCTGACCCAAGCCGGCAATGCCAAGCGTGAAAATACAAGGCCAAAGTGTTGAGCAGAAAAGGCCAACAGAAATGAAAGCAAACACACTAACATAGCCAGAACCAAAGATACCAATCAAGAGCGCAACAATTCCGAGAATTGAATATATAATGATTTGGCGCACAGGGTTTCCTTCGCTTATCGTATCGGCGGCCATTAATATCAACACGATGAATAAATAAGGGTACATGGATTCAACGGAATTACCACCTATATAATTGGCAAAAACAAAAATGCTAAATGCGATCATCGGCAACAAAATGCTCAATTTGTTTTTTGCAGATTCTTTAATGTTGAAAGCCCCTGCAGCAGAGGCCCAACGGCCAATCATCATTGAGGCCCAAAATAAACTCACGAATGGCGCAACCTGACTCTCACTTGTTCCTATTTTTTGTTTCATAAATTCTGGTAGGTTACTTGCTGTAGCAACTTCAACCCCCACGTATAAAAATATGGCTACCATAGCTAATATGACTTGAGGCTCACGAAGTGTCTTAATAATTTGACCTGTTTCATTCTGATTCTCATCGCCAATGCGGTCTGGAACCGAAGAAAACTTAAAAAATAGCGCGGCAAGCACAAAGGTTGCCCCCAAAACCAAATAGGGCATTTGCACAGCGGTTAAATTCAATTCTGTATCTCCTTTTGGTAGGCCGCCAAATATGGCAAAAGAAACAATAACTGGCCCGATAGTTGTGCCTAAATTATTAATACCCCCAGCCATACTCAGCCTTGCATTTCCTTTAGAAGGATCGCCCATTTGTATAGCCAGCGGGTTTGCAGCCATTTGTTGGAGTGAGAAACCTAAACCAACAACAAATTGGCCACACAACAACATCTCGAAAGACCCGCCATTAGTTGAGGCAGGAATAAATAGTAAAGTTCCAAGGGCAGAAACTAAAAGGCCCAGTGCTAAACCGTTGCGGTACCCAATTTTATTGAATAAGTCTCTTTTGAGTATAGCCGAAATGACAAAGTAAAGAAATGAACCCACGGTATAAGACACATAAAACATATTTTGAATCTGGAGAGCCTTGCTTTGTTTGAGTTCCAGGGCTTTTTTAAAAACGGGAATTAAAATGTCATTAGAGGCCGCAACAAAGCCCCAAAAAAAGAAGATTACTATAAGCGTGCCGAAGGCTCCGTAATTGGTTTTTTGCATGATGATGGATAAAGTTTTGGTCCAAATTACAATAATTTGGTTTTAACCGACATGCTGTTGCGCAATTTTTTCTTTATCTTGATTGAATAATTTTGAAATCGTATCAACAATTGCTTGAGAATCATAACCACATTCGGCCCATAGCTCCTCTTGTGTTCCATGATGTACATATTGATCGGCAATACCTAAACGAGTTACTTGAGCTTGGTATTTTTGGTCATTCATGAACTCTAACACTGCAGCGCCAAAACCACCCATTAAACAACCATCCTCTACTGTAATGATTTGATTGAATTTGGTAAAAACCTCATGTAATAGAAGCGTATCGAGCGGCTTTACAAAGCGCATGTCGTAGTGTGCAATTGAAATTCCAGAATCTTTAAGAGTCTCTATGGCGTTTTGAGCAAAATTTCCCGGATGGCCAATACTTAAAATTGCGACATCCTCACCTGAGGTTAATTTACGTCCTTGGCCTATTTTGATTTCTTTAAATGGAGTCTTCCATTGTGTCATTACTCCATTTCCGCGTGGGTAGCGAATTGAAAATGGGCCTTGATCGGGAAGTTGAGCAGTAAACATAAGGTTACGAAGATCTTCTTCATTCATGGGTGCCGAGACAACCATGTTTGGGATCATACGCATGTATGCTAAATCATAGGCACCATGATGAGTGGCACCATCGGCACCAACCAAACCACCTCGATCTAAACAAAAAACCACGTTGAGGTTCTGTAAGGCAACATCGTGTAATACCTGATCGAAAGCCCGCTGCATGAATGAGGAATAAATATTGCAAAAGGGCACCAGGCCTTGTGTTGCTAATCCGGCACTAAACGTTACGGCGTGTTGTTCTGCTATACCCACATCAAAAGCTCTATTTGGCATGGCTTGCATCATAATGTTGAGCGAACAACCCGATGGCATAGCAGGTGTAACCCCCATTATTTTATCGTTTTTTTCAGCGAGCTCAACAATACTGTGACCAAAAACATCTTGGTATTTGGGCGGACTTGGCGCTTTGGGCACCACTTTTACAATTTCACCGGTTTCTTTATTAAAAACCCCAGGGGCATGCCACTTAGTTGGGTTTCCTTCTTCCGAAAATTTATATCCCGCCCCTTTTTTAGTGATGCAATGTAGAATTTTAGGGCCAGGGATATCTTTAAGGTCTGCGAGGATTTTAGCCAACCCAATCACATCGTGACCATCTACCGGTCCAAAATACCGAAAATTTAGAGACTCGAATAAATTAGATTGTTTCAGCAGGGTGCCTTTAAGTGCATGTGAAACTTTTGACACAATACTTTGAGCATCTGGACCAAATTTTGAAAATTTTCCGAGTAATTTCCATACTTCTTCTTTTACCTTATTGTAAGTGTGTGAAGTAGTGATATCAGTGAGATATTCCTTTAAAGCACCAACATTGGGATCAATCGACATGCAATTGTCATTGAGGATTACTAAAAGATTGGCATCTTTTTCAAACCCCGCATGATTTAGGCCCTCAAAAGCCAAGCCGGCGGTCATTGCCCCATCGCCAATTACAGCAATATGTTGCCTTTCTTTTTGACCTTTATATTTATTGGCCACTGCCATTCCAAGTGCAGCCGAGATTGACGTAGAAGAATGCCCAACCCCAAAAGTGTCAAAGTGGCTTTCTGAGCGCTTGGGAAATCCAGAAATACCTCCTTTAAGCCTATTGGTGTGAAAGCGATCGCGCCGACCGGTCAGTATTTTATGACCATATGCCTGATGGCCAACATCCCAAACAAGTTGGTCTTCAGGTGTGTTAAAAGCATAGTGCAAAGCGACCGTTAATTCTACTACACCTAACGATGCTCCAAAATGAGAGTTTCCAATTTCTGAAATGACATCGATAATATATTGACGCAATTCTTGCGCAACTTGAGGCAATTGATCTTCTGAAAACAGCGCCCTTAAATCACTAGGAACAGTAATTTGCGAAAGTAAAGGACCTGGTTTGTATGGGTGCTTAGACATTGTAGCAAAGATAGGTGATTGCGCAGTATTCAAACACCTTAACGCGCTTTTTGTTCATTTAGTGTCAGATGCGCGATTTTAAATTTGTTTTTTCCATAGAAAATGCAAACACAATAAATAGCCCAACGATAATGTTATGAGCGATATGATTGAGCATTGGTTTGTCAAATGAAATTTGATTGCCCACCCAGTATAAAATCAAACTCAGACTTAGATAGAGAAAGAACTTTTTTAGATTGTATGGTATTGGGTAATGACGTTGGCCAAGCACATAAGACAACAGCATTTGTGTTGCATAAACGATTAGTGTTGCCCAAGCGCTTGCCATGTATTGAAACTGCGGAATATAATATACATTGATGGCTATAGTTAGTATGGCTCCTACAATAGTTATATAGGCACCGTATTGGGTTTTTCCGCTCAGTTTGTACCAGATGCTTTGGTTGTAATAAATTCCGAGAAAAACATTTGCTAGAAGGAGAACAGGGACCACTTTAAGACCCTCCCAATAGGCTTCTTTTTGAATAAAATGTTTAAAAATGTCCAAATTTAAACTTACCAATAAAAACACCGAACAAACGAGCGCCACAAATACATTCATCACCCGAACATATACCACATTGCGGTCTTTGTTTTGCATTTGTTTAAAGAAAAACGGCTCGGCTGCATAGCGATAAGCTTGTAATATGATTGTAACGAGCATTGCCAATTTATAACAGGCGCTGTAAATTCCAACCTGTCCCTCTGCATAAGTTAATGTTTGTGGATCCGAGGGGTCGTAAAGTATATGTTTGAGTAGAATGCGGTCAAAAGTTTCGTTTATAATGCCGGCAAATCCAGCAATAACCAATGGAAATGCATAACGCCACATGCGCTTATAGAGGCCCCAATCGCGCACAAATACAACATTAAAAATACCGTCGTATAACAAAAGAGGCTTTGCTAGAGATGCGATAAGGTTAGCGAGTAAAATAAATAATATTCCTTCTTCAGGTCTTTCAGCACTGAAAAAAAACACCATAAAAATCACGTTTAATGCAATATTCAATCCAATGCTTGTCATTTGAATACTGGCAAAGCGCAGTGCTTTTTCTTCTGCGCGCAAACGCGCCAGTGGCAATGCTGTAACCGCGTCAATTATTACAATGGTTCCTAGTAGTACGATATATTCGCTATGGCCTTCAAAAAGCAAGGCCGCTGAAATATCATTATTGAAATAAAGCAATGCAAGATAAAAGAGCCCATTTATTCCCAATACTGACCAATAAGCCGCCCCATATGCCTTTTCTTTATCGGTTTCGTTTTGTAAAAACCTAAAAAAGGCAGTTTCCATTCCAAAAGTGAGCAACACAATAAGAAAAGCAACCCAAGCATATAACTCGGAAACCACCCCATAGTCTGATGTCTGAGCAAAATAATAGGTGTGTAGCGGAACAAGCAAATAGTTGAGTAAGCGCCCTAAAATTGAGGGCAACCCATAAATAGCAGTTTGACCTATTAACTTACGAATGGGGTTACTCATCTAATCGCGAAATTTTGGTTTGCGCTTGTCTAAAAAAGCCGAAGTTCCCTCTTTGAAATCTTTGGTTCCAAAACATTTTCCGAAGGCCTCAATTTCTATTTCATAACCATTTATACCGTCTTTAAAACCAGCATTAACACTTTGAATGGCTGCAGCGATAGCCATAGGGGAATTATTTAAAATTTTTATGGCCATTTGTTCAGCGAATAATAACAATTCACTTTGTTCAACAACGGCATTTACTAAGCCCCATTGTAGCGCTTCTTCTGCATTTATCATACTGGCCGTAAAAATAAGTTCATTGGCTTTGCCGCGTCCAATAAGTTGGGCCAAACGCTGTGTACCCCCATAACCCGGAATAAGACCCAAGGAAGTTTCGGGCAGGCCCATTCTGGCATTTTTGCTTGCAATTCTTATATGAGCGGCCATAGCCAGCTCAAGCCCACCGCCAAGAGCAAATCCATTAATTGCAGCAATTACTGGTTTTCGAAGTTGTTCAATAAAATTAAAGAGTTTGGTTTGTCCGACGACGGCCAATTCACCCCCCTGCGCAATATTAAAATCTGCAAATTCTTTTATGTCTGCTCCGGCTACAAAAGCCTTTTCTCCACTTCCACTTAGTATAATTACACCAATTTGATGATCTTCATCTGCGCTTTTTAAGGCCTCATGAAGCGCTTCAATTGTCTTTTTATTCAGCGCGTTAAGCTGCTGAGGGCGGTTAATAGTTAGAAAGGCAATGTGATTGCGAATTTCAGTTAAAATGAGCGCGTCCATAGTATTAAAAAGATAGTTTAAAGATAATGAGAATATTCATGTCCTTGCCTTTAGCGCGGTAAGCTGATCCGAAATGTTGTTCCTGTAACAGAAGAAGATTTCAATACAAATACTTTCCCCTTATGATATTCTTCAACAATCCGTTTTACTAGGGTAAGCCCAAGGCCCCAACCCCTTTTTTTTGTTGAGTACCCGGGTTCAAATATGGTCTTGAATTGATTTGTAGCAAGTCCTTTCCCCGTGTCTGAAATATCGATATGAACCCACCCGGGCATTGTCTGTAGTTGAATATGTAAAGAACCGATTCCATCCATTGCGTCAACGGCATTTTTACAAATGTTTTCTATCACCCATTCCATTAATGAGGCATTATGATTAAGCTTTACAGGACGCTCACCAATTAGGGTAAATTTTATCTCAACCTTTTGAGAAAGCCGCGCCTTTAAATAATTCAAGTTATTTTCAATGGTAGCAGCTAAGTCTGCTTCTATTAATTTGGCGCCAGACCCAATCTTTGAAAAGCGATCTGTGATTTTTTCAAGTCGCTCAAGATCTTTATTCATTTCTTTGGGAATCATTGGATCAATTTGCTGTTGCTCTAAATGAGAAACCCAGGCCATAAGTGAAGAAAGGGGTGTGCCTAGTTGATGGGCAGTTTCTTTTGCCATTCCCGCCCAAACTTGATTTTGTTCAGCTTTACGATACATTGAAAACAATAAATAGCCAATAAACACCAACAGGCCCAACACCCCGAATTGTAAATAGGGAAGCCAATAAAGTTGCACGACTTCATCACTGTCTTTTAGATATAAAAGTTTTTTCTCCCCATTAATGTTTAACTCTATGGGAGGGTACTGTTTGGCCATTGCCTGAATTGTTTTTTTTATTTCTTTGGCTGCCAAAACAGTTTTATCCATATTGCTGGCCTCAACCTTTTTCAAGGAGGGGTCATACAATAACACAGGAACTAGCGCAGTTTGATTTGTTAGATCTGCATTAAAAGAACGAATTAAGGAGTCAGATTTTTTTTGAAGCGAAATTAATTCTTTTGAAAACCCGTAGCATAGCGTCATGTACATGTCATCGAAAACTTTAATTTGATAACTGCGTTTTTCGGCAATCCAATCTTTTGCGAGCATTTCAGCGCTCCTTGAAGCATAGGCGGTGTCGATATTTCGCATTTGTGAAATGCTACCATCGTCATTGAGTAGAATAAAGGGAATGTCTTTATTGGCTTCAATGATGTTCAGTGCAAAATCAACATCTTGACTTATGCTGAGGTCTGAAGCATCAAGTAAAGTTCTGTTGGCAAGCACCACGAGCTCCATTTTTTGTCGCTCCTTTTCTTGTAAGGAACCAAAAATTTGGCTGCTCAATTCTACGAGTTCGGCTTTTTTACGCAATGCTATGGCCCACTGACGGGCTTTAGATCGCTCTCGATCTGCAATTTTTTGAATACTTTGATTTGAATAAAATAAAGAAGCGCCCACGACCCCCAAGGCCAATATTACCAATAAAAGCTTCCAGCGTTGTTTAGATGTATACAAGTCCATCAGAACGAAATTAATTAAAAAACATGGTCTCTTAAATCAAAATGGAAGTTTCAATTAATTGACAAACGTGTTGGAAGTCGAAATGTTGTTCAAAACGCGTCTTATCCAATGGTGGAAAGTCTTCATTGAGCAACCTATCCAATTGAGCAATAAAGGCAGAATCATCATTAGTGTCATAGAGCAGGCCACCCCCAAAATCAGAAATGATTGACTTGGTTCCTCCGTTGTTTACGCCTAAAACGGGGCAATTATATAGCAATGATTCAAGAGTGGCCATCCCTACAGTTTCATTATTGGCAGCCATAATCATTACGTCTGCAGCAGCATATACGGCTTTCATATTATTCTGAAAACCAGCAAATAGAATTTGACTTTTTTTAGCAGATGCATCGACCGTGTTTTTTAACGCGGTGAAATAATCTGATGGCTCATCTAAAGTGTTTTCTCCAACGAACACGAGTATTTCATCTGAGCATTGTCTTTTGATGAACATATCATAGACATATTCTTGCCGTTTTTTAGGGTCTATGCGCCCCACCATAACGAGTAATTTTTTGTTTTGTGGCCAGCCAAGCATTTGCCGCGCTTCCTTTTTTGAAATTAAGGGCTTGCTTGAGGCTTGAATACCTGAGGGAATAACGCATACTTTTTTAGCATTGACATTCGTTAGTGCCAAAACCTGATCTTTGAGGTAGGGCAGGGGGCAAGACCAACTTTTGAAGTAGTAATAGCGGAGCGTTCTAAAGAGCTGATTACGCCTACCACCAAGCGCCATTTCCATAAAATAGTGCACCTTAATTTTTCCAATGGAAAGAAAGGCAACAGAAGCAGCGATGCTTTGTTCTCTGTTGTTTCTAAAAATGAGATTATTTATATTTTTTGACATTAAAAAACGCCCTAACTTCCAGGCAAAGCGCCATTGGTAATGTTTCGTTTTTTGATTGACTATATATAGGAGGATGTTTTCAGTAAGTGCGCGCTGAGCAATTGGGCTGTTTTTATTAGTAATGATCAAAACATCGTGTCCGCGCTTTTGCATCACAATGGCATTGCGCAGCTGATTCATTTCTAAGCCACCCCAAGCCTCAGATAAACATAAATAAGCTATACGTTTCATGCCTAAAGCGAAATTAGATAGAATTGACCTAACTTTGTTAAATGAATAAGTTGAAATCATTCCTGCTTAAGCCTTGGATTGTGTTTTTATTTACCTTTATTTTGATAAGTAGCGCGCTTATTTTAGTAAGCCCTAATTTATTTGAAGGTGAAATCGTATTAGACGAAAATGGTAAGCAGTATGTGGTTGAAGCCCCGCTGAGTTTGGCCTATTTTTTGGGTTTGGGCTATGATTCAAGAGATATGACAAACGTCATAGATTTTCATCTCACATGGCGCGGCTACATGTTGGCATTTTGTTTGCTTTTTGGCTTTCCAATTTTATTTGCCTACCGTTCTTTCCTTGCAAAGAAAAAACACAATCAAGAGTTATAAACTCTTAGTTCTTCCGCCATCAACAGGAATGTTAATTCCGTTTATGTAAGACGCAGCGCTTGAGGCTAAAAAAGCAACAGCAGCAGCCACCTCTTCGGGTTCGGCTATTCTTTTCATGGGGCTTTCTTGGCCCATTTCTTTAAGAATTTCAGTAACACTTTCGCCTGTTTTTTCTGCCTTCACTTTGGCTATTTCTTGGAGCCGCTGTGTGTTGGTGGCTCCGGGTAGCACATTGTTTACTGTAATACCAAACCCTCCAAGCTCATTGGCTAAGGTTTTTGACCAATTGGCGACGGCACCGCGAATGGTATTTGATACTCCAAGATTTGGTAAAGGCTGCTTAACGGAAGTGGAAATGATGTTAATGATGCGCCCAAACCCTGCGTTTTTCATGCCTGGCACCAAGGCTTGCATTAAAATGTGATTACAAATAAGATGTTGATTAAATGCCGCCAAAAAATCATTGGGGTCAGCATCAACTATTGGGCCGCTTTTTGGCCCCCCCGAGTTGTTAATCAAAACATGAAGATCACCGTGTTGCCGGACAAAATCATTTAATTTCTTTTTTAACCCTTCAGGATTAGAAAAATCAGAGACAAAATAAGTGTGTTTTTGACCCAAGGAAACATCAAGAGAAGCAACTGCCTCAATTAGTTTTTCTTCGTTTCGTGCCGTTAAAATCACAGTAACCCCGTCTCTAGCTAATTGTTTTGCAACTGCCAATCCGATTCCCTGGGTAGAGCCGCATACAAGGGCTGAATATTGCATAATTTAGAATTAAAATAACACTTCAAAATTAAGAATTTGGACAACAATGTTTTCAAAATAAAAAAAGATTTTGAATTTAAATTTTATACAATATATTTGCCAAACTCTTAAACTCTATATTTAATGTTTCTTAAATTTGGGCGTTTGAGTCAATATCCATATATTTGAAAAATTACTAATACTAAATTATTACTATGAAAAGCTTTACGTTTAGATTGTCGTATGTTTTAACCTTGGCTTTGCTCGTTATTTCGATGGGAGCATCAGCCCAATGGACCTACACAGTCAATTATGTGCAAAACGGCGGAAATCCAGGTGGATTGTTGACTTCCGACCTTCCCTTTGGGACAACCACCATCATTCCACAATCGCAAGCGGCCAATAGTTGGTCAGCACCGCAAACCATTCCTTTTGCCTTTGATTTTGCAGGCACACCTGTGACTCAATGGAAGGTTTCTGGAAATGGGGTTGTCACCTTTGATTTAGGTATGGCTCTGCCTGGAGACAATGATGCATTACCATCAGCTCAATTAGCTCCAATGACCATTGCGGGTATGTGGGATTCTTTCACGAGCTCACCCCCAACAGGCACAAACGACTATGTGCGCACCATTACAGTAGGTGCTGCTCCTAACAGACAACAATGGATAATGTATTATTCATACGAAATAGGTTCGCCTAATTTAAGTTTTATGTATTGGTCTATAGTACTTGAAGAAACCACAAATAAAATTTATGTGGTTGATCAATATGGTTCTACAAGCCCGCTCATGAGTTCAACTGTCGGAGTACAAATTGACGCCACTACAGCAACGATGTGGTCGTCTTCTCCTAATACTCCTCAGGGAGGAAACACAAGTAGTTCAGTAACAGATAATGACTATTGGGAATTCCAACCGTTGTTGATGGTTGCTTGTGCTGGCGCTCCAACAGTGCCCGCAATTTCAGCCTCGGCCCCATTCGTTACCAATACAACTACAAGTGTAGACTTGGCCTTTTCTAATACCTTGCCATTAATTTCAACAACAGGCCTATCCTATCAATGGCAATCATCCTTGGACGGAGTTACATATACAAATATTCCGGGTGCAACCGGGCTCACTTACAGTACGACTATCACGGCCTCAACGTATTTTCAATGTGTTGTTACTTGTGCCAATGGCGGTGCAAGTACGAATTCAAATTCAGTACAGGTTGAATTGGCTCCGCCTCCATCAATCACTTTGAATAGTGTAACGCCTATTTCTTGTACTACTTCAATTAACCACACTGTTAGTGCAGAGATTCTTGTTGGCTCAGGTACTTTTGCTGCTCCTGCTTCTTGTGATTATGTATTTAACTTAGTCGATGATTTCGGAGACGGTTGGAATGGTGCAACTATGCAAATTCTTGACGGAGCAACTGTTGTTGCTACCATTGGTTCTTCATTTACTTCTGGTGGTGCCGCTACAGAAACAGTTTCTCTTCAGAGTGGCACGACTTATACTTTGTTTTGGAACAATGGTGGATTTTATGCGGGTGAAGTTGGGATTTCTGTTGTAGACCCATCAGGAACTACAATATATACTCTTCCGGTATTCTCGGCTGGTTCTGTAGGAACTACCCTTACTACAATTACAGGCTCTTGTCCTTCAAACGCCATTACATTTACGTATTCTTACGATGGTGGCATTACCAATAACTCAGGAACAATAACTAATACATCAGCAAATACATATACCGCTGAAATTCCATTGGCTACGCCAACTAATGCCCCTGTTTCTTGGACTATTTCGGCTACGAATTCTTATGGATTGGTTACTACACTTTCGGGGTCTTATCAGGATAATCCAACCCTAGGCTTTACAGCTACTGCTCAAGCGACGCCAGCGACAATTTGTGCAGGGGAATTAACATCTTTAAGCGTAAGTGTTTCGCCAGTGGCTACATACGCGGCTGCGCCTGTTTCTTCGGCTTTTGATGAAGATATAAGTAATGTAACCATTATTTCATCAAGTGGAGACACTTTGATAAATAACACTTCAACTTATCAAAGCCTTGAAGGAACAGTTGGTACTGCAACGGGTATAGCTGGGCGCTATTCAGATTTTTCTGCCTTAACCAATATACCAATGGTTGCTGGTAGCACTTATAATTTTGCCGTATCTAGTTATGATACACCATGGTGGTATAACAATTCCTTAGCAATATTTATTGACTATAATAAAGATGGAGATTTCTTGGATGCGGGCGAGATGGTTTATCAGCCGGCTGCCACTACCAATGGGCCTCATACCGAAACTGGTTCATTCACTGTTCCATCATGGGTATTTGGAACGATGCGTATGCGCGTAGTTTGTTTAGAAACTTTGATTTCATCGTACACAACAAATTCATCTTGGGGTGAAAGAGAAGATTATACCATAACTGTTTCTTCTGGAGCTACTTGGTTTGCAGGAACAACATCTATTGGCAATGGCACGTCTTTAACACAAGCTCCTAGTACCACGACAGATTATTCTTGTGAAGTAATGGCAGGTATTTGCCCTCTTGCTTCTAATACCGTAACAGTTACTGTAAATCAGTTGCCTGCTTCACCAATTGCAACTAATAGCACGCAATGTGGAACTCAAGCACCTACTGCCTCTGTTGCTTCAAATGCAGGTGTAGATGGTACGGGGATGTATTATTGGTTTGATGCAGCAACGGCGGGCAATTTAGTTCAAAACCCACCTGTATCAAGCACATGGAGCACATTCTACACTGCTGACTTTACATCAGGTGTAGCAACAGGAGCTTCTATTTTTGGTTCAGCAAACACGACAAACGTTGCCGGCTGGTTAGAGCTTACTGCAGCTGCAAACAGCTTGAATGGTGCAATTTCTGTTGATGCTGGTGTTGATGCCCCTGCATACAAAGTAGAGTTTGATGTTCAAACAACCTCTGGTGGTGCAGATGGTTTCTCTTGGAGCTTTGCCCCAGACGCAGACCCAACAGCATTAACACCTGCGGCTGAAATGGGTACGGGTACTGGCGTTAAAATTTCTTTTGATGCTTATGGAGGCATGCCGAATGCAGCTGGTACTTATGTGTTGTATAATTCGAATGCAACATCGTTCAGCAACACAACAGCTGGTGTTTTAGCATACGATGCTTCAACAGCATGGTTGGGTTCTACTTCAGCACACGTAATAATTACAATTAACGAAGCTGGTGAGTTGACATTGAATGTTGACGGTACCGATATCTTTACAAACGTAGCTTTACCTGCTGCATACTTATCTTCAAACAAAGCGTCATGGACGCATGTTATCAAAGGTCGTACGGGCGGTTTGAATATGCAAATTGCAATAGATAACCTTGATATTCAATACAAGACGTACACTGCTGGATCTACTACTTTTGTAAGTCCGGTTTCGAGCAATACAACTTTTTATGTTTCAGAATTAGGCACAAATGGTTGTTTAAGTGTTGGTTCGCCTGTGACTATAGCTGTTTCTCAACCAGCTGCCATTGATTATGCGAATTCAGCAAGTGCGATTTGTATTGGCGAGTCTGTTACCTTGAACATGAGTTCGGTAATTACTCCTCCTTACACTTACACCATAACATCTTCCAATCCGGCTGCTGCTGTAGTTTCCCCAGCAGTGGGTGCCACGCAGACATTTACACCAACAGCTAGTGGTACGATTTCTTACATTGTTACCGCTGAAAACGGCAACTGTACTGAGGTGGATACAGTAGATATCAGCGTTGTTCCGAATGCATCACCAGCACCAATTATTGCATTAGATACGCTTACTATTTGCCCGAGTGCGACAAGTGCTGCATTTACAGCAGGGTTGTCTTCAATGGATGTTCCATACACCTTCAATTTATTCGATAGCTATGGTGACGGTTGGAATGGAAATGCTTTAAAAGTGTTAATCAATGGTGTATTATCTGAGACCTTGACATTTACATCTGGCTCTAGTTATACGGCAACTGTAATTGTTCCTGAAGGCTCAACGGTAACTACTGAATGGACCACAGGGTCTTTCTTAAGCGAGTGTTCATTTGAAATTGTGGTTGGTGGAGCAATTATTCACACGGCAAACATGACCACGTCTGCAAATATTGCCTCTCAGATGTATGCTGGTTCAGTTCCTGCATATAACTATACAATTCAATGGTATGATGCCCCAACCGGCGGAACGTTGTTAGGTACAGGAACTACTTTGGAAACAATTGGTACAACTGTACTACCAAACTTGAACACCATTGGACAGTACACTGTTTATGCGGTACAATCAAACGCATGTTTGAGTCCGGCCACACCTGCAATTGTTAATGTTACAAATGTGCTTGCAGAAATCGTTCCTATAGATGCTACATGTAATAGTGTTGCAAACGGATCATTCTCTTTAGGTACAATTACATGTGGAACAACTCCATTTGATTATTCTGTTGACGGGGGTGCTTTTGGCTCAATCCCTACGAATTTGGCTTACGGTAGCCATACGGTTGTCATTCAGGATGCGACTGGTGCAGTAGCCCCAGCTGTGACCATCTTTATTGATGAACCCACTTGGATTACAAATGTTCCAAATTTTGTAGACAACGGATGGGCTTGTAAAGATGAAACATCAGAATTTATTTCTGTGGCCAATCCTAACTTGCAAATTACTGACACAATTGCGTTAGGTAATGTGAGCATTGGAGGTAACGGATCGGCAACCTTAAACCCGGCATTGAACTTGCCAGTCGGTGCAGTAATTACAGGTGCTACATTGAATATCAACGGCCTAACCACAGCAGGTGGTACATGGGCGAGTGATTTGTCAGTGGTAGTTTCTGGTTTAGGTACGCTTAACCAAACACCCTCAGGATTTACTGTAACGAATGTAAATTATAGCTATCCATTAGGTAATATTGATCCAAATGGTAACGCTATTAATGTTGTTGTATCGAATACATACGGATTTGGTACAGCTGTAATTAATAATGTTTCTTTAATAGTTTCTTACACTATTCAACAAACACTTGATAATATTACTTGGTATGCGGCTCCAGCAGGCGGTACTGCGTTAGGATCTGGCTTTTCGATTGAGTCTGTTGGAACTACCGTCTTGCCAAACACCGCAACGCCAGGAATCTATAACTTCTACGCGCAAGGTGAATTGAACGGCTGTTCTTCCTTTACACGTCAATTAGTTACTGTTGAAATTCAAGCGCCAACGATTGTTGCGAACGTTCAGTCGGCAACCGTTTGTCCTGGTGATTTCCTTACTTTGAATGCAACAGGCGGCTTAACATATACTTGGGATAATGGCATTACAAATAACACGCCATTTGTGCCTTCTCCTTCTTCTTTAGTTGGCGAGTCACAGACTTATGTTGTAAACGGTTTCGATATTGATGGTTGTGCTAATCAGGATACAGTTTCTGTGACAGTATTGCCACAACCTGTATTAAATGCTGGTGTTGATCAGGCAGTTTGTGATGGCACTCCAGTAATATTAAATGCAACATCGTCTACTTCAAGTGTTACCCCAGTAACAACTTATCAGTGGAGCAACAACGTTACAAATAACACTCAATTTGTACCTACAAACACTGCAACTATTACAGTAACCGCAACAGGTGCAAATGGGTGTACTTCAGAAGATGATGTAGTGATCACTGTATTGGCACTTCCTGTTGTTGATGCAGGTCAAGACTTTACAGTATGTGCAGGCTTAAGTGCAACATTGAATGCATCTGGAGCGGTTTCATACGCTTGGGACAATGGTGTTACGCAAGGCATTCCGTTCTATCCGAACGCCACACAGACATACACAGTTGTGGGTACTGCAGCCAACGGATGTACAAACGACGACCAAGTAATGGTTACAGTTTCTACAGGGCCTTCTTTAACTATTTCCGGTGCCCAGACGGTCTGTGCTAATTCGCCAGCGGCGTTGAGTGCAGCTGTTCAAAATAGCCTTGGCGGCTTCTGGACAACGACAAATGGTTTAGGTGTGCTTTCACCAAATGCTACCAACAGTGCGGTTACATATACACCAACAGTTAATGACCCATCGGTTGTAGACATCACTTATGTTGCCACCAACGCTTGTGGATCTGCATCGCAAAGTACAACAATAACGGTGTTGCCTATCCCAACGGTTGACGCTGGAGCTGATTTTGCAGTGTGTGACGGCCAAACGGCTACATTAACTGCAAACGGTACAGGAGCCCTCACTTGGACCAATCCAAACATCACCAATGGTGTGGCCTTTACACCCGTAACAACAACAACCTATACAGTAGTAGCCACTGGTGCGAACAACTGTACAAACTCAGACGATGTTGTGGTAACGGTTCTTGCCTTGCCAGATGTAGACGCAGGTATGGATCAAACGATTTGTTCTGGCGAGTCAGTTACATTGAATGGCCAAGGCGCTGTTTCATATAGCTGGACTGGTGGAGTTTCTAACGGTGTAGCGTTCTCACCTGCTTCAACTGCTACCTATACAGTAACTGGTACAGGTGTGAATGGTTGTGAAAGTTCAGATCAAGTGGTCGTGATTGTAAATGCGACACCAGCCGCCATGATTTCGGTTGTTGATGACGTTACATTGACTGCTACACCAGCAGGCATGAACTATCAATGGATCAACTGTGCTTCGGGTACTGACGTTCCTAATGGTTCGACTGATACTTATGTAGCTACTCAAAACGGATCGTATGCTGTAATCGTTACTTCATTAGAAGGATGTTCTGATCAGTCAGATTGTGAATTAATCGATGCAGTGGGTCTAGAGCAAGCAAACATCATCGAGATGTCTGTTCAGCCAAACCCAACAGCAGGCGAGCTTCAGATCAACATGCCAGCGTCAATTACAGCAACAGCAGAAGTATTTGATGCGCAAGGCAAATTGGTTCAGTCGGCAAATGAAGTTACAAACGGAACAATTCTACATCTAGAGTCTATGACAACGGGTGTATATATGGTCCGAATAGCGACTACAGATGCTGTACAAACATTCAGAGTGGTTAAACAATAACTCAACACTGTTCTATATTCGAAAGCCACCCCCCAGGGGTGGCTTTTTTCATTTATTTTATTAAATTTAGCTGCACAAAAAATTGATATGAAAAAAAAATATTTAATAGGATTATTTGCTGTTTTGTTCACTCAGCTCTATTGGGCTCAGTTTGTACAGATAGGAACTGGAACAGCAAGTAGTTACTTAACAGGGCCTTATTATAGAAGTGCCTCAACTTCTACTTTTAATTACTCGAAATATTGTTATATATATTTAGCCTCAGAGTTATCGAGTATACCACCAGGCTCTATGATTACCCAAATTGAGTGGGAAAAAGCATCGGGTACAATTACAGCGCCTAATGACTTTGAAATTTTATTAGCCAATAATTCTGCAACAACGCTTACCACTGGAACAACATGGGGCGACCTTACATTGGGGGCAACATCAGTTTATAACAATACCAACCAAGGGTTTATGGTTACAGGCCCAGGTTGGGAGTCATTCATTTTGACCTCGCCATTCATCTATACAGGCGGAACACTTCAAATCATGACTAACCACGTTAAATATGGTGCTGCTAGTGGCGCGAACCCATATTATCGCGAATTACAAACAGGTCTAGCCCTTGGGTGGGCTTCTGGAGCAGCAGGATCAACAGCAACTACTTTAACAAGTGGGTCTTATGGTAATTATAGGCCAAATATTAAAATTCATTATGTTCCTGGTACAGCTTGTACAGGCGCAGTAATTGCCGGGACGGCTGTTAGCTCTTCACCTTCTGTTTGCCCGAGTGTTCCATTTTCTTTGTCATTGTCAGGAAACACGCTTGCTTCTGGAATTACATATCAATGGCAATCGTCAACATCGGCCAGCGGCCCTTTTGTTGATATTGTAGGGGCAACCAATTCAGCATATTCTACCTCTCAAACTGTAGATTCATGGTATCAGTGTATAGTTACTTGTACAGCATCTAATTCTGTAGACACGTCTACAATTGTAAGTGTGACTACCAATGATTTCTTTAATTGTTATTGCACAAGTAGCGCCACTTCAACAACATACGGCGACATTCAGCGCGTTGAACTCAATACCATAAATAACACTTCTCCTTCCTGTAATGGAACTTATTCAGATTACACCAGCATTTCAACTTTACTATCACCGGGGGTAACTTACCCAATGGAGTTAGACCTTATTAATTGTTCTGGAGGCACATACTCTTATGGTACGCGCGTATGGATAGACTTGGACCACAATGGTTTGTTCGACACCTATGAAATGCTTCATGATTCGTATAATGCTTTGCCTTCACTTGTAACAACAAACGTGCCTTTTAACATCAGCATTCCATCGACTGCCCTTACTGGTCTTACAAGAATGCGAATCGTTATTATAGAGTCTAACTCTGCACCATCTCCATGTGGCACCTATACTTGGGGAGAGACAGAAGACTATATGATAAATATTTCACCCCCACCAACCTGTCCTCAGCCTTCTGTACCGGTATTGGTGAGTTCTTCATTGAACGATGCCGTTATTGATTGGACACCAGTAGGTACGGAAACGGAATGGGAAATTGAGTATGGCCCTCAGGGCTTTACTCCTGGCACAGGAACTTTTGTAACTGTAACTGCGCATCCGCACACCATTCCGGGCTTAACGCCCTATAGTTTTTATCAGGCCTATGTTCGTGCGATATGTACACCGGGAGATTCCTCCTTTTGGACGCCAGCTGTTACTTGGAACACCTATGATCAAGGGCAATACATGGAGTGGAGTAGTGATTGCCCTACAACAGGATTTATTGATATCAGTTCAACGGGTACGAATGCGAATTTGCTAGATGATACGGAATTAGGAATAACCTTACCATTCCCTGTATTATATCAGGGAACGCTCATGACCAACGCGACTATTGGAAATAATGGAGGTGTAATTTTAGGTACCACATCGGCACAAGTTGGCTACACCATGGTGGCGGGCAACGGCCTTTATCCATTTGTTCAGGATTTAGGAACTACGGCTCCTCCCGGAGGGGTTTTTTACGAACAAATCGGCACTTCGCCCAATAGCCAATTTATTGTTCAATGGAACAATATTGGACATTACGCCTATCCAGTGCTCCCTGACGGTGCTACCTTTGAGTTGATTATCGATGAGGCTACTCAAGAGATTTATTATGTCTATGAAGACGTTACTATGGGCAACCCAACAAGTTGGGATTATGGAGCCGATGCCGAGATTGGTATCCGGGGCTCACAGAATATCGATGTATCGA